>Ga0316217_10000024_pt1 | contig 221946 bp, 211 predicted proteins | sample 1anoAmetaG_FD_203633 | JGI IMG/M metagenome (GOLD analysis project Ga0316217, IMG submission 203633) | Freshwater microbial communities from Trout Bog Lake, Wisconsin, USA - 1anoA | ecosystem: Environmental > Aquatic > Freshwater > Lake > Hypolimnion/Profundal zone | place: USA: Wisconsin... | reverse complement strand
ATAAAATGGAAGGCCCTGTTTTTGAAACTTTCATACAGTGGGGAAAACTTTTATGATCACAACTTGCTGCATTCACTCACTAACGAATGAATTCATACACTTTTTACCCCCTTTACCCTCCGCGAAGTGTTTCTTGAGTCAGGTGGGGCAGCCGACCGCGACCGCACAACCTACCCGGATCAGTTCGCGGTATTTCACTTCGAGGACTTCCTCATACTCGTAGTCGAGGATCTTCTTGCGGATCTTCATGGGCGTTCCTCCTGTGGGGAAAGATGCGTTACTGGAAGATGCTGCACGGGTATAAGTAGCACAATTCGGGTGGGGTGAAAACAGGAAGTAGCCGGAATTTTAAGGAGGCAGCCGGGAAAACCCCAGCCCTGACCTGCATCCCACGAGGGATCAAAAAAAGGCGGAAAAGCCCCAGGGGGTTTTTCCGCCTTTTTAGTCGGGTCGCCGATTGCTTGGAGCGCTCAGCTTTTTTGCCCCAATTTCTTCCTGGTGATATTTTTTACCGAGTGAGTCAGGCTGTTTACCCGTGCGATGTACTCGTTGTAGGCGGTTTCAATCTCCTTTTCCGACGCCTTGACCAACGCCTCCAGTTTCCTTTCCGCCAGATCCAGTTCCCGCTTGTATTCCTCCAGCTTGTCGTCGATATCCATGAGCATATTTTCCAGCAGCCAGCGCCGGTTGGCCGGGGTCAGGGAATAGTCGTTCACTATCGCGCTGATGTCGTCGTCGACATCCTCCAATAAGGTTTGGATCTGGTGCAATTCCTTGATTTTCTGGGTGATCTTTTTAAACTCGAGTACCTTTCCCATGCCGGGCTCCTACCTTTTTTATCAGTGAATCCCCACCCCATTGCCTGGTCTTCAAATTTGACGCCGACACCGGGCAGGCCAGGGGAGGGGACTGCTCCGGTGGTGCGGGTGCCTTGCCGGGGCAACCGCGTCAGGGCGCATGATGATGCGCCCGACACCATGCACGGCCGCGCAAAAGTTGCCCAACCGGCGCTGCCGGTGAAAAGGGCATGAAGCGCGTTAAATGACGAGACAAGGTATGATAATTTATTTCCGTATTGCTTGTAAACCCCTAAAATTGAGACGAATTTTATCTAATAAAAAAAGAGGGCGCCGATGTCGACGCCCTGCATTCCGCCATATGCCTATCCGCGGTTCAATCGGTTTTCGACCGGGCCTGCCGCCTCAGATTCCCATCCGGTACAGGGCGAACACCGCGAGCGAAGCGGCCAGGCAGTAATAGCCGAAGTAGTGCCAAAGCCCCTTTTCCAGCCAGCTGGAGAGCCAGCGCAGGGCAAGAAGCCCGGCTACGAAGCTGAAGACCATGCCGCACAGGCTGGGGAAAAAGATCTCCAGCAGGTGCGCCCCGGTCCCCAGCTGCAATGCGTGCGCCTTCAGGAGCCGCAGCACCTCCCGGGCGATGACCGGAGGGGTCAGCACCACGGCGAGGGCGAAGCTGAATTCCTCAACCCGGTCCCGGGCGACGCCGAGCAGCAGTCCCGTCGAGATGGTCGCTCCCGAGCGCGAAAAGCCGCGCAGCGGCAGGCAGAGTCCCTGGACTGCCCCGATGGCGCAGGCCTCCCCGGTCCCCACCTCCTCTTTGGGTACCCCGACGCGGCTTCCCTTCAGGCCGGCGTAGACGATCAGGGCTCCCACTGCGGCAAGCGCTCCGGATATCAGGCCCAGGTTGCCGAACAGCATCTCGATTTCGGCGTGCGCAGCCCCCCCGAAAGCCAGCCGCTCTATGGCGGCTTTCAGGCCGAGGCCGACCACCCCGGTCAGTGCGGTGGCGTAAAAGATGAGCCGGCAGCTGCTCCAAAACTGGCGCCGCGAGCTAAAGAAGCTGGCCCGCCATGATTTCCAGAAAAAGAGGATGACCGCGAACATGGTGCCGGTGTGCAGCATGACCAAAAGCAGGGTCATCTCGGGTGTGGTGGGGTCGAGCCCCATCAGCTTGGCTGCGACGATGACGTGTGCGGAGCTCGAGACGGGAAGAAGTTCGGCGGCGCCCTGGACTGCGGCAAGAAACAAAATCTGTAACATGGTCATGTGCGGTTCCTGTCGGTCTGCATGGTACTGGGTGACGGTTTGGATTGCTGCTTCTATTTGATTCCCGGAGGTTACGGTCCGCCGGTGCCTTTGGTCCCGGGGCGGGTCAGGAGGACTCCTCCTCGTAATACGCGTCCTCCGTGTTCACGGCCCAGATGTTCCTTTTGTCCAGGCGCCCCGCGACGATGTTTTCCACCGCGACCATGGCGGTCAGCATGGAATGGTCGGCATTGTTATAGCGGTGCATCCCGTTGCGTCCGACCAGAAACAGGTTGGCGAACCGATCGGTGTACTCCCGGATCTGGTCGAACCGATCGAAACTGCCGAAGTAGGCCGGATACGCTTTCGGCATGCGTAAGGCGGTAGAATCGAGCACCTCGTCAGGGTCGATGATGTTGATGCTGGCCAATTCCTTGATGGCGAAATCGGTGAATTCCCGGTCCGGCATGGACCAAAGCTCGTCCCCCTCGCTGCAGAAGTACTCCAGTCCAATCCAGACCGTGTCCGGGTCGGCCACCAGATAAGGGCTCCAGTTGTTGAAAATCTGCAACCGGCCGAGCTTCACCTCGCGCTCCTGGATGTAAATCCAGTTGTCGGGAATCAGGTCGTTGACCGTCTTTTGGCCGGTCTCGTTCTGTATGCTCAGTTTTTTAAGCAGCAGGCCAACGGTCCGGAAGTCCCGGTACTGGAGGGCGGCGGCGACCTCCCGCACGGGCGGCGGCACCTCGGTCCCGATGGCGGCGATCAGCTCCCGGACCGGCATGCTGGAAAAGAAAAAATCGCCGGCGTGCCGGGTCAGGGCGCCGGTCTGCTCATCCCTGGCGGTTACCGCGGCAATCCGGTCACCGGTCGTCTCGATCCCGACGATCCTCGCGTTGCGGACTATCCGGCCCCCCTGCTGCTCCACGATGCGCGCCACTTCCTCCCATACCTGCCCGGGCCCGAGCTTGGGGTACAGGAAATGCTCTATGAGACTCGTCTCCAGGCGCCGCTGGCGCAGGTCGCCGGCGCGCTTTTGCCTTTTATGCAGGGCGTGCCGGATGGTCTTGGTTACCGAGAGCCCCTTGATGCGCTGGGCACCCCATTCCGGCGTGATCTCGCGGCAGGGGACACCCCAGACCTTCTCCGTGTAGTCCTTGAAGAAGGTGAGGTACAGCTCCTTGCCGAACCGGTTGACGAAAAAATCCTCCAGCGATTTTTCCGGTCGGATCGGGGCCAGGCGGTTTTTGGCATAGCTCAGGCCGATCTTCAGGATGCGGCCCAGGCCGAGCCTGGCCGCGGTCTCTTTGCTGAGGCTGATCGGGTAGCTGAAGAATTTCCGGAGAAAGTAAATCCTGGAGAGACGGCTGCGCACCAGCATGACGGCGTCGACCAGTTCCGGGTCGGGGGCCGCGACGGTTACCGGGGTCTTGGCCCGCAGCTGACGGAGCCGGCAGCCGTGCGACAAGGGGACCTTGCGGCCCAGCAAACAGTCATCGCGCGCCGGCGCACCCTGGAGCGGCAGGATATTGAGCCACCACTGCATGACCCGGCTGGATTTGGAGAAGAACCGGTGGCCGCCTATGTCGATGCGGTTTCCCTTGTAGACGACGGTTTTCGAGATCCCGCCGATGTCTCCCGTCATCTCGAAAATAATCGGAACAATGTCGGTCTTGTCCAATAATTCGTAGGCGGCCGTCAGCCCTGCCGGGCCCGCACCGATGATGATGGCGGTTTTTTGCTTCACGAAAGATCGTCCTTGCACGTGGTCAAGCGGGGAATCGATTGGGGAGCACAGGATGCCAGGGCCCATTTTTGCCAATAGTGCCCGAGATGCTCGGATATTGCACTTAAAAATCGCATAAGGGATGAGCAATCTGTTGTTAGCCACCCCGAAGCCACGGCGGCAGCCGGAGGAGGGAGGCTGTTCCTCCCGAACCTGACCGCTGGCAGGGGGGGACGGGGGGAGCGGCAGCTCCAGCAATTGACCCAACTAAAAAAAGACGCGGGCCCGGGGGCTTTGCGTCTTTTTTTGCTAGATCCCCCATCTCAGACTAAAACGGTTATCCAGGTTGGAACGGTCATCTGCCGGTTTATTGCAGTTTCAATTTACCATCGACATTATTCCAGCCGGTAACTGTATTTTCCGGGACCGAAACTGTCAGGTTTACCGAATCCAAACCATAGTAAAGGATGAACGAGGTCCCGTAGTTTTTAAGCACAGTCGGAGTGCCCTGGATTCTGACCAGGTCACTCCAGGAAGTCCCTATTTTGATGAGAGAGTCGACTTGGGGGGCGGAGCCGGGGTTTACGAGGAGCTTCAACGTCCCCCCGCTGTTGGACCAGGCCAGAACCTTATTTGCCGGGATAGAAATATCCACACTGTCAGCTTTATAATAGTACGTCGCGTAGGTTACGTTATTGATTATCTTTGCCGGTGTCCCTTCCACGGAAATCACGTCGTTCAATGAAGCATTAAAACCAAATGTAGTAGCTGCAGTATGAATGGTAAAGAGGCTCATATCCACTAGCAGGGCGCCTTTGGCGTTATACCACCCGATAACCTTATTGTCAGGGACCGAAATGCTATAATAATCCGAGCCGTAGTAATAGTTTGTGTAGGTCCCGTAATTTCGTATGGCTACCGGTGTTACCTTTTGGACATTGATTACATCATCCAGCGAGCTTCCTATTGCTATCACACTCGCGGTTGTCGGATTGACGGCGAGCATAGTGACAAGCAACGTACCGTTTGCATTGGACCATCCGGTAACGGTGTAGACTTTATTTGCCGGGGTGGAAAGATAGAAGGAGTCTCCACCAAAAAAATAGGTGGCAGTTGTCCCACTGTTCTGTATAACTGTCGGAGTTCCTTGGATTTTGATCATGTCATCCGAGGAAGACCCCAAGGTTATTTTGGTCGCGCCCGTCGTGACGCCGTAACGCATTTTAACGTTCAATGTGCCGTTGGTGTTTGACCAGCCAATAACCGTATAAACCATATTAGATGCAGTCGAGATATTGAAATAATCGTTGTTGTAATAATAAACTGCAGAGGTCCCGTTGTTTTGTATAACCGTAGGGGTTCCCTGGACCCTGATCATGTCATTCCATGAATCGCCTAAGGAAATTGTCGAAAAACCTGTTAAATTGGGCTGGTAAGCCATGTTGACTTTTAAGGTTCCCCTGGTGTTGGACCAGGCCGTGACTAAATTACCGGGGATTGAAATGGTTAAAGTATCGGTACCATATGAATAGATCGCATAGGTCTGGTAGTTCTGGACCGCGGTCGGTGTCCCCTGGATTCTGAGCACATCGGCCAATGGCGTCCCCAAGGTTATGGCAGTCACGACCGATGCCGCGAAGCTTACATTGTTCACATCGGCACTGTTGACGACTACCGGCACAGCAGACATCCCATAGCCAGCCATTGAGGCAGAAACGGTGTAGGATCCGTTCGATACTTGGGTAAAGGTGAAATTACCGTTCGAGTCCGTCTTGACATCAGCCAAACCGCTGCCAGTGGCAACAACACTCACTCCGCTAAGTCCCGCACCGTTCAAGGTGACCTGACCCGAAATGGTATAAATGCCCGGCGGAGTGTGGGTCGCGGTGAAGTTTATATCGCTGATATTGGCTGCGGAGACGACAACCGTCTGGCTGGAGGACATGGTATAACCGGGCATTGAGACAGACATGGTGTAGGAACCGTTTGGGATGCCGGTAAAGAGGAATTGGCCGTTCGCATCGGTCTGGGCTGTCACCGTGTTTGACCCTGTCTGGACCAAAGCCGCTGTCGCTCCTGGCAGGAGAGCGCCGGTGTCAGACAGCGTTACCTTACCGGCGATGGTGTAGGTCAGTGGCGTTGTCTGCTGCATGGCAATCGTCGCGACAGGCGTGGCCTGCCCGGCTTTCACCACCTGATTTTGCACGACTCCCTGATATATCGTGTTATTCGCCGCATCCAAAGCCGTGACGACGACCGTTTCGGTGCCAATCGGCACCTTGTCGAGGGTTCCTCCATTCCAGCTTGCAGCCGGCAAGGTCACCGTCCAGGTGCTAGCACCGGGGCTTGAAATGGCGACGTTGATTTTTACTACGCTGGACGGAACCGTCGTCGAGCCATCCCATGCCATGTTGATCGAGACCGAGCCCGTGGGTGTGGAAGTCATGGGAGCCGAGGATCCACCGCAGCCAGACAGAAAGATCATCATTAAAAATATGAATCCAGAAACGCCATTGAATGCCTTAAAAGCCATGTTCTTTCTCCCTTCGGTCAGCCCAGTCCGAGCGCCGGTAATATAAATCAAATTGTCAAGCCAAACAAGATAAATTAATTAATTACTAATGGCCGCTGGGGGTGCCGGTCGGTTTGGCAAAGGCAGGATCGAGCCCTTTCACCCGTTCAACCTGCTGGCGGGGGCGCTCTTGCTGGTTCTTTATGGCCACAGTGACTTCATGAAAATACCGTAAACCAGGGGGGCCGTTTGGGAGACGTCCGACCCAACAGCCCTGACCCGGCACGGCACTTGTCAGCGTGCGCCGTACCCTGATCCGATGCCGGCAGCGAGCGGGTATGCGACCCGGTTCGTTGTCGGTCCTGTTTTACAGTTTCACGGCAAAAGTCTTTTCCAGCCACTTGAGGTAGGCTTTTTTCTCGCCAACAAACCCCGCACCATAGGACGCTTGGTACTTTTGGAAAAGACCTACGGCATTGTCTTTTTTGCCGGACATCAATAGGAGGTACATACGGTAGCAGGCAATATTCCAACGTTCAGGTCCCTCAGAACCATTTTCGCACAGGGCGAATTGCCTCTCGGCCTCCGGGTAGTTACGTTCCGCAAGATACCGCGCTGCCAGGTGATAATTAATGGCTCCATTAGTCAGACCATTACCTAAGGCTTTATCTACAATATGTTGTATGTCAGGGTCACTGCCGAATGCCAACAGAACGGGAAATTTCAGGTCTGTAGTAGTAAGGATCTGGTGCAGCCTCACGTAATCAAATGGCGGATTTGGATCGAGGAATAGCCGGTTGATGAATTTTTGTGCGTCAATATATCTCTTGCTGGACCGCCATATTGCTTCGGGAAGCATTCCAGGCAGACTGTCGTTCAATAAATGTTTTTCCGGGTTCAGCAACAAGTTGTACCATATCCTCAAATCAGCGGCAGGAACCGTTTCATTGATGTTACCGCTCAGTTTCAGCGGATAGTCGTCCGACAAAGGCTCGGTCTTCTCCCCCCATGATTTCAATGTCTCGCCACTGCCGAGGAAAAGCGTTCCCAACTGACCGGGCTTTTCCAAGCCAAGGGTTTCAAGCTCCGGCAGCACCTTAGGGTTGTTCCACAATTCGGAAAACTGGCTTTCTGAAACGGGCTGGATGGGGTTTCTGCTCCCAAGCAGAATCAACTGGAGACCGTAACCGCTCCAAAGAGAAGCATTGCCGAAGACAGAAGTAAATGCGGTGATTATGGAATTTGTTTGTTCTCGCGTCATCTGCTCGACAGGCAACCAATAGGTGACCATCCCGTTGGGAGTCAAATGGTCATACACAAGCTGAAAGAACTCTCTGGTGTAAAGAGTTGATACTCCGGCATTGCGAGGAGGCGGGGGTTCCGCTGTCACCAGGTCATAGCGCGCACGGGTCTCATTTAGAAAGTGCCGTCCATCATCAATAGTAACATTCACCCTTGGATCGCTAAGCGGGTTTTGGGAGCCATAGATATATGGGCTCAGGGCCAGTACATCTCGTGATGTGTCCACTACATCTACATGTGTGACACTTTTCGAATCAGTCAAGGCGTTCAACGTTGAGCCTAGTCCGAAACAAATAAGAAGAGTTTTCGAGATGTCCGGCTTCACGGCAAAAGCAGATAGGCGAATAATTTCATGTATCTACGAGACACCAAGCTGGTACTGGTCATGGAGTGGTCGTTGGTTATGAGTTGGTATTGAAGAGGCTCTCCGAGAAATTTGTGCCTCACCAATTGCAACGTTTCATTTAGTCCTTCCTTGGCGACGACGAGTTCGTAATCGGTCTTTCCGACGTTGACACGTTGACGGGTGAATTGAAGCGCTCTGTCACTCATCGTTCCAAAGGGGAACGAGATCAGGCTGCCTAAATAAGCAGCGCAAAACAGCAACGCCACTGGATAGCGCAGACGCGGGACCTTGGTGTTTGCCGACAGGCAAACGGCAATCAGCCCGTAGATGATTGCAATGGTGAAAAATCCCTTTTCTATCCCGAACCTGGGAATTAAAAGAAGCCCAGCGACTAAGGAGCCGACCATGGAGCCGAAGGTATTCCATGCGACAAGCAATGAGGCGCTCCTGTTGCTGTTGCCAACAAGCATTTGAATGCTTTGCGCGATGAAGGTGAAAATTACTCCGGAAAGGAACGAAATAGGAAACATGAGCCCGAACACTCCGGCTACCTGGTGCCCTGAGATCCAGAGTAGGACGGTGTTGAAGAGATGGTAACTGAGGGGGATCAAGATGCCCGCGGTCAAAGATATCAGGGGGAGAAACCGTATAGCGAGCACCCGGCCTTTTAGATAAATTGATGCTGCAAAAGAGCCCGATCCGATTCCGGCAAGAACAACAGCTAGCATCAAACAGAAAATAAAACTGTATGACGGAAAGAAGAGGATGACAAATCTGAACCAGATCACTTCCAGGCCCAATAAGGCTCCGCCGGCAAGAAAGGCAGCGGCAAAAAGAGGAACCAATGGAACCAATCGTTTCGCTTGCGAGCCTTCCCCGATTTCAGAGGGATTATCAGCCGCCCCCGCAGTTCTTGGAGTGAGGTGCTGATTTATTAATGGTAGCAAGCCAGCACTGCAACCGATAAGCGCCGCGCAGAAGGAAGAATTTTGAATCCCCAGGTATTTGACGAAAAGTAAATCTCCGGCAACGGCCCCGAGTACGGCTCCGAGGGTGTTTATTCCATACAGTGAGCCTATGGTCCTGCCGTGCTCCGGGCCATGATTGCCAATTGCCTGCACCACGACAGGCAAGGTAGCGCCCATAGCAATAGAAGGCAAAAGCAAGATTATAAATGAGGAGATAAACGTTATGACATGGGTTTGGGAATTATAAGAGTGAAATGATGGTAGGATATACGCTATCCAGCCGTTCAAATATGGCAGAATTTTAGTTAATGATGTTCCAGTCACGGCTATTGTTAGTTCAAGAGTGGCATACAGGATCAACGGACGATTCAAGCGTTTGCTAATAGTGATCATTAGTAGGCTTCCAATAGCCATCCCCGCCATGAAGCCGGCTAGCACCCAACTGGTTGCCCAGACCGTGCTCCCAAATGATAAGGCTGCCTGCTTGAACCATAACCCCTCAAAGATAAGAGAGGATGCTCCAGATAGGAACAGAGCAATATATATCGCTACAAACGGCATTACTACCTCCTGCGCACGCGCATTTAATGCAAGCACTTATCACACAAAATGTTATGAAAAGTCAATCGGTCATGGCCGTAATAGCCGACCGTCGAGAAGGTTTTGGGTTTCTTCCCGGCACCCTACGGCTTGCTACAGCACGCTCAGCCACCCCCCCCCAAGGCTCCCCGCTTCCGCGCGCGCGTGCAACCCTTTTGCGTCCGGTTGTCGGCTGCCAAGGTTGCCCTGCCGCAGGCGTCCAATCTTGACTGAAGCGCGGCACGGGGGGATTTTTATCCAACCCCGGGTGGTCGTCTGGATGATCAAGCATCCCCGTGCCCCTGGTAACGACAAAAAAAAGCCCTGCAGAGCAGGGCTTATAGAGTTTTTTCGGGAATTGTTGTCTAAGAAAACCAAAAGGGTTTGACTAAAACGGGATCTCGTCGTCCGGGTTGAAGACCGGCTCTTCGTAGGAGCTTCCCTGGCTGTGCTCCTGCTGGGAGGGACGCTGGGCCGGACGCCCGCCGCCACCGCCGCCGCTGTTCCCGCCACCTTCGCCCTTGCTCGAGAGCATCTGCATCTTCTCGCCCACGATCTCCGTGGTGTAGCGGTCCTTGCCTTCCTTGTCCTGCCACTTCCGGGTCTGCAGACGCCCTTCGATATACACGGTTTTCCCCTTGGAAAGGTACTCGCCGGCAATTTCGGCAAGCCGCGCCCAGAGGGTGATGTTGTGCCACTCGGTCTTCTCTTCCCACTCGCCGGTTTTCCCCTTGAACTTCTCGGAGGTGGCGAGGGAGAAGGAGGCGACGGCGGTGCCGCCTGCGGTGTAGCGCACCTCGGGGTCCTTGCCCAGGTTTCCTATGAGCATCACCTTATTGAGACTGGCCATCTGAATGTTCTCCTTTTTTTTATATAACGTTGCTAACGACGCTGTCGGACTATCAAGTCTGCTACCCCGGGGCAAACGGCCCATGGGTCAAAATCGATGGGTCCTGCGGCCTGCCGGCTTAATGGGGCGGCAACGGATGTTACACTAACTTCGGCCGCAAAGCAATTGTTACCCAATACGAGCGGGTCATCATTTTCCCGGCGGCAGCGGGTCTGCCCGGCACCCGCCGGCGCTCGTGGGGAGTGTCAGGACGGGTGCAAGTAATTTGCAGTAAATCCCGCGACCAGGCGGCGCTGTCTGCCGCTCAAGAGGCCACCCGTGGGGAGCTGGTCGAATTCCATTATGCGGTCACCCATGAGTTGCGCCAACCCTTGAACGTCGTCTATGCCTACGTCCAGGCAATTTTGTTGTGCAACGAAGAGCTGGACGCCGATTGCAGGGGGGCAGATCCAGGGGATCGTTAACGGGACCGTGCGACTGGATTGTTTGATCGCAGCGCTGTCCAACTTTTTTCGTTTGAGCGCCGTCGAGCTTAGCCGCAAAAGTGTGGATCTTAGTGCATTGGCACAGGCCGTCATGACGAGGCCGACACGGGGCGAGCCGGAACGGCGCGTGCGGTCAGCGGCGCTGTGGTATAGGCGCGACCTTTGACATCACCACCTTCACGATCGGCGTGACGGGTGACGCCAAGGAGTCCATCTCGCCCTCCGATGCCGCGCTAATTCCCTTCGGCTCCAACCAGACCTACAACTTCACCCCCAACGCCGGTTACCCGTGGTGAGCGTGGTTGCGGACGGGGTGGCACAGGGGGCTCTGTTGAGCTTCACCTTAAACAACGTCAGCGCCAACGGCCACACGCTCAAGGTGATTTTCATACCGGACGGCGACCTGAACGGCGACGGTGCGGTGACCGTGGTCGACGCCCTGAAGGCGCTGCAGATAAGCGGTCCAGCTCTCTACTGCGAGCGCCTTCGAACTGCTGCACGGCGACCTCGCACCGCTGGACGGCGTCGGGGTGCCGCTGCCAGACACCCAGATCACAGTGGCGGACGTGCTGGGTATCCTCAGGAAGGCGGTCGGGCTCCCCTCGGGGTTCTGATCAGAAAGCGAGAAGTACTAGGCGAGTAGGGACGAGAGCTCGCAGCAACCCTAACGGTTACTGCGAGCTCTTTTTATGTTGCCTCAATCCAAATAGTTTGACTCTATGGGGAAAAAAAAGTAACGTAACCGGGATTATCCGAAGGAGCGTATGATGTTACGAGCACGGGTCTACCTCCTTTTCCTGGTTCCCTTTACCCTGTTTTGCAGCCTCTGCGCCGTGGTCGCGGGACTGGTTGACCAAAGCGGCCGTTCGGGGCACGTCTGTGCCAGGTTCTGGAGCCTCTGGTGCCTGCGGGTGGCGCAGATCCGCCTGGCCGTGACCGGCCTGGAGCTGGTGCCCGCCAGCGGCCCGGTCATCTACATGGGGAACCATCAGGGGAATTTTGACATTCATGCCCTCACCAGCGCGATTCCGCGCACCTTTTCCTGGATCGCCAAGGAGGAGCTGTTCCGGATTCCGGTCTTCGGAAGCGCCATGAGGCGCGCCGGATACATCCCGCTGGACCGCAGCGACGGGAGAAAGGCGCTCAAGAGCATGCGGATCGCCGCGGAGCGGATTGCCGCGGGGACCAGCGTGGTGATCTTCCCGGAGGGGACGCGGACCCTGGACGGGTCGCTGCTCCCCTTCAAGCGCGGGGCCTTCCTGCTCGCCGCCCGGGCCGGGGTGCCGATCGTTCCCTTCACCATTAACGGCAGTATGCAGCGAAATCCCCGCAACCGCATCGAGCTTCACCCAGGGACCATCAGCGTCAGCTTCGGCCCGCCCATCCCGACGGCAGGCGTGGCGGAGGGAGCACTTATGGAGCAGGTGCGCGAGGCGGTTGCGGCAAGGTTGGAGGTTCATTAGATGATCATAGCTTATGCAGTCCTGGTGCTGGCGGGGATTGCCCTGATCTGCTGGGGCCTTCCGGCGGCACACCGGCTCAAGAGCCCGTTCGATATCCTGGCCGCGCTGGCGGTTCTGGGCGGCCTGGTGGCGGCCCTGCTGGGCGCGCTGCTGATCAGCGCACCCGGATTCTTTCAAGGGTGACCCCTCCCATGAGGAGGCACGCGCCAAAGGCAGAAAGCACACATGGAAAAGGTTAAGAGCATAGCCGTTAACGCGGCCGTCATAGCAGTCATCTCCCTCGTCCTCATCTGGGGCAACACCCTGTACCGCCAGCACGTCCAGTTCGAAAAGGGGGAGCAGGGGCTGGCCGCCGGGGATTTCCTGGCCGCGGTTTCGGGCTACGAATCGGCGATACACATGTACACCCCGCTGAGCTCCCTGGTGGACCGCGCGGCAGAGCGGCTCTGGAATCTGGGCGAGCTGGCCGCGCAGCGCGGCGACCAGCAGCGGGCGCTGATCGCCTACCGCGCGCTGCGAAGCTCTTTCTACGCGGTGGCCGGCATCAACGCGCCTGGGCAGGATTGGATCCAGAAGTGCGACACCCGGATCGCCCAGCTGCTTAAGGAGCAACCGGCGCGCTGAGGTTGCGCGTGCCGCAGCTTGCCCCGCACCATCATGCGCCCGCTCCAGGCCTGACCGGTCGCGGCGCTCACAAGGATACCCATTGGACGAAATCAGTTTAGCTAGCACCGGCCTCAAGTTCGTGGCACTGGGCGGCCTCGGAGAGATCGGCCTCAATATGGCCGCCTTCGAGTACGGCGATGACATCGTGGTCGTCGACTGCGGGCTCATGTTCCCGGAACCGTACATGCTCGGCATTGACGTGGTGATCCCGGACATCAGCTACCTCATGGAGCGCCAGGACAAGGTGCGCGCCATTTTGCTCACCCACGGCCACGAGGACCACATAGGTGCCCTTCCCTACGTGCTGCGGGACCTGAATCCCCCCATCTACGGGACCTCGCTGACCCTGGGCTTCGTGAAGGAGAAGCTCAAGGAGTACGACCTCGACGACAAGGTTGACCTGAGGGTGGTAAAGCCGCGCCAGAAGATCAGCATCGGCGAGTTCGAGGTTGAGTTCATCCGGGTCGCCCACTCCATCGTGGACGGCTGCGCCCTGGCGATCCGCTCCCCCGAGGGGGTGGTGATACACACCGGCGACTTCAAGCTGGACCAGACCCCGGTGGACGGCGAGCTGACCGACCTGGCCACCTTCTCGCGCTACGGGGAAGAAGGGGTGCTCGCCTTCTTCGCCGACTCGACCAACGTGGAGCGGGAGGGGTACACCCTCTCCGAGCGCCTGGTGGGCGACGCCTTCGACGAGATCTTCCCGCGCTGCACCGGCCGGGTCATCGTCGCGGCCTTCTCCAGCAACATCCACCGGGTGCAGCAGGTGGTGGAGGCGGCCGAGCGTAGCGGCAGGAAGGTGCTGCTGAACGGGCGCTCCATGATCGGCAACGTGGCGATCGCGCGGGAGCTCGGCTACCTGAAGATTCCGGACGGCCTGCTGATCGAGCTCAAAGAGATGAACAAGCTCCCCAAGGACCAGGTCTGCATGATCACCACCGGGAGCCAGGGGGAGCCGATGAGCTCGCTCACCCGGATCGCCATGGACGACCACAAGCAGATCAAGCTGGAGGAGGGGGACACGGTCATCCTCTCCTCGCGCTTCATCCCCGGCAACGAAAAGACCATCTCCGACCTGATGAACCACCTGTACCGGCGCGGCGCCGAGGTGATCCACGAGAAGGTCTCCGAGGTGCACGTCTCAGGGCACGCGAGCCAGGAGGAGCTGAAGCTCTTGCACAACCTGGTGCGGCCGCGCTTCTTCGTCCCGGTGCACGGCGAGTACCGGCACCTGGTGAAGCACAGCCAGCTGGCCCAGAAGGTCGGGCTCCCCAAGGAGCGCTGCGTCTTGGCCGTGAACGGGGACGTGGTGCTCTTTGCCGGAGGCGAGGCGTGCATCGTCGAACACGTCGACACCGGGCGGGTCTTCGTGGACGGCAAGGGGGTGGGCGACGTCGGCAACGTGGTGCTCAGGGACCGCAAGCACCTTTCCGAGGACGGCATGGTGGTGGTCATCATCGGCATCAACCAGGCCAGCGGCGAGATCATCTACGGGCCGGACATCGTGTCGCGCGGTTTCGTCTTCGAGGACGAGAGCCAGCAGTACCTGGACGAGGCGAAAAAGGTCGTGTTGGACACGCTCGCCCTGGTGAACGCCGAGGTGCTCACCGACTGGAGCGAGGTGCGGCTGGAGGTGCGCCGGGTGCTGCGGCGCTTCTTCAACAAGACCATCGAGCGGCGGCCGGTCATTTTGCCGCTCATCCTGGAGATGTAAACTGTGTTTTAATCCCCCCTATGAAATAGGGGGGAAGCTGAACGCAAGTGAAGCCGGGGGGTATTGGTGCCGAACGGAAGACCCCCCCTGTCTCGCTTCGCGAGCCTTCCCCCCTACTGCGCAGGGGGGATACTGCGGACTCCGGTGCAGATTTCAGAAGGAAAGTGGTTGGCTGAAGTTTGACACTATTAGCTAGCTTAGGGAAACCCATGACGACAGAAGAGCGCATTGACAAGAAAGAGAAGGTGACCAAGGAGATGAAGGGGATGGCGCTCGCCGCCGCCGGCATCTTTCTCGGCGTGGCGCTTTTCTCGTATAACGGCGAGGACCTCTCCTTCAACAGCTTCTCGACGGCGGCCGCGACGCACAACCTGGGCGGCCGCTTCGGCGCACAACTGGCCGACTTCTTCCTGCAGATCTTCGGGCTCGCCTCCTACCTGATCCCGGTGACCCTGGTTTACCTTGCCTACCGCGCCTTCAGCCTCGATGCGGTGCGCTGGCGCCCCTACAAGATAGGCGGGTTCGTGCTGCTGCTGGTGGCCCTTTCCGGACTCTTCGCCTTCAACCTGCAGTTCACCGAGTTCGCCGGGCAGAAGGTGCCGACCGGCGGCTTCGTCGGCTACCAGTGCGCCGAAATCTTCAAGCGCGCCTTCGGCAAGGTGGGGGCGCTGCTCATCCTGCTCCCGATGCTGGCCGTCTCCGCAATGCTGCTGTCGCGTTTCTCCGTCATCCTCTTTACCCACTGGTGGGTGAATGCGGTGAGTGAACGCTGGAGCCATTACCGGCAGCGCCGCGCCCTGAACAAGGAACTGCTCGACAAGAAGGGCGACACCGGCGAGAAACCGAAGCCGCACGCGGCCCCGATCATCAAGCCGGCCGCCGTGGCACCCCCGGTCAACGTGCCGCTCGCCAAGAAGGAAAAGAAGAAGGACGAGAAGAAGGGCGCGCCGGTCCAGGAGGCCTTCGAGTTCATCAAGAGCGACGGCAATTACCGGACCCCGCCGCTTTCCCTGCTCGACCCGATCCCCGAGGCGGGGAAGAAGCAGGACCGCGACGTGCTCACCATGAACGCCCGGCTCATGGAGAAAAAGCTCAAGGACTTCGGCATAGAAGGCGAGGTGGTGGAGATCTGCCCCGGCCCCGTCATCACCATGTACGAGTTCTCCCCGGGCCCCGGCATCAAGGTGAGCCGGATCGCGGGACTCTCCGACGACCTTTCCATGGCGCTGCAGGCCCACTCCATCCGCATCGTGGCGCCCATCCCCGGCAAGGGGGTGGTCGGCATCGAGCTCCCCAACCGGGACCGGGAGATGGTCTCCCTGAAGGAGATCTTCAACTCCGAAGAGTTCCACAAGGGGAAGATGAAGCTGCCGCTCGCCCTGGGCAAGGACATCGCGGGGAACCCGCTGGTCACGGACCTGGCGCGCATGCCGCACCTGCTGGTCGCCGGCGCCACCGGAAGCGGCAAGTCCGTCGCCATCAACACCATGATCCTGTCGCTACTGTACACCTCGACGCCGACCGACGTCAGGATCATCATGGTCGACCCGAAGATGCTGGAGCTCTCGGTCTACGAGGGGATACCTCACCTTTTGCTCCCCGTCGTCACCAACCCGAAGAAGGCGGCGCTCGCGCTCAAGTGGGCCGTCGAGGAGATGGGGCGGCGTTACCGGCTCATGTCCGACAAGGGGGTCCGGAACATCGACTCCTACAACAAGGAGCTGGAGCGCAGCGAGAAGGAGATCGCCGACAACTTGGCGCGCGGCGCGGTCGTGGTGCAGGAGATCGACGAGCACGACGAGCACGAGGAACATGACGACATGGAGGAGCGCGAGGCGGCGATCCAGGCCTTCCTGGAGAAGGAGGACGTGCTGGAGCACGGGCACCTCCCCTACATCGTCGTCATCGTGGACGAGCTGGCCGACCTGATGATGGTCGCGGGGCGCGAGATCGAGGAATCCATAGCCCGGCTGGCGCAGATGGCGCGGGCCGCCGGCATCCACCTGATCCTCGCCACCCAGCGCCCCTCGGTCGACGTCATCACCGGTCTCATCAAGGCGAACTTCCCGGCCAGGATATCATTCCAGGTCTCCTCCAAGATCGACTCCCGGACCATCCTGGACGGCAACGGCGCCGAGAGCCTGCTGGGGGCGGGCGACATGCTGTTCCTGCCACCCGGGACCTCCAAGATGCAGCGCTCCCACGGGGCCTTCGTCTCGGACACCGAGGTGCAGCGGGTGGTCGAGTTCTTGAAGAAGCAGGGCAAGCCGGTCTACGAGAAGTCGATCCTGGAGATGAAGTCGGGCGACGACAAGGGGGCAGGCGGCGACGAAGATGAAATGGACGAGCGCTACGACGACGCCCTGGCGCTGGTGGCGGAGGCCAAGCAGGCCTCCATCTCCATGATCCAGCGGCGCCTGCGGATCGGCTACAACCGCGCGGCGCGCATCATCGAGAAGATGGAAGAGCAAGGGGTGGTCGGCCCCTCGGACGGCACCAGCAAGCCCAGGGAAGTTTTTATCAACAAAATTTGACAGGATTTTGTCGGACGGATCAGTCGGATCCGACCGATCGGACCGATGAACAGCTGAAATGGGGGGCACCATGAACGACTGTCGCAAGGCAAATCTGGCGCATTTTGCCGTGACCATCATTGGCAAGGACCGCCCGGGCATCGTCGCCGATACCGCGCAGGTGCTCTACACGCTGGGGTGCAACGTGGAGGATTCCAGCTGCACCATGCTGGGCGGCGAGTTCGCCATGATCCTGATCGTTTCCCACGAGAAGCCCTTCTCCAAGAAGAGGCTGGAAACGGAGTTCGCCGCCAAGAACCAGGGGAACGGCCTGTCCGCCTTTATCCGGAGCCTGAAGGACGACGAGGTCTGTTACCGTGAGCCGGAAGGGGAGCTCTGCCTGGTCTCGGTCTACGGCTCCGACAAGCCGGGCATCGTGTACCGCATCACCCGCGAGCTCGCCGACCGCCAGGTGAACATCACCGACCTGAACACCAAGCTGATAGGAAGCCCCACCGAGCCGGTCTACGTACTGATGCTTGAGGCGGCACTCCCGCAGGGGATGAGCGTCGAGGATGCCACGGAGCTGCTGCAAAATCTGAAGAAGGAGTTGAGTGTGGAGATCTCGGTGCGCCTCATCACGCCGGTCTCCCTCTAGCCATGGCCGTCCAGACTATTGTCATTTATCCCGACCCCATACTGAAAACGCCCTGCCCGCCGGTGGAACGGATCGACCCCGGGGTGCTGCAGCTGCTCGATGACCTGGTGGACACCATGCTGGCCGGACCCGGCTCGGTGGGTGTCGCGGCGCCACAGATCGGCGTGCCACTCAGGGCCTGCGTGGTGGACGTCTCCAATAACCGTCACGGCAAGGAGAACAACCACGGCCGGCTCCTTATGGTGAACCCCGAGATCCTGGAGGCGAGCGGCGCCGCCGTCATGCGCGAGGGGTGCATGAGCGTCCCCGATTACACCGGTGACGTCGAGCGCGCCACCGAGATCACCCTGCGCTTCACCGGGCCCGACGGCGCACTGCAGGAGCTCCGCGCGACGGGCTTCGAGGCGGTCGCCATCCAGCACGAGATGGACCACCTGGACGGCATGCTATTCCTGGACCGGATTACCTCGCTGAAGACCGGCCTGTTCCGGCGCAAGAGCTACAAATAACAAACAGCGCGTTACGTTTTCTTGTTTCGTCAATTCGCATCACGTCCCTCCCCTTTCAAGGGGGAGGACAGGAGGGGGATGGGGGCCTTGGAGCCGGAGTACGCCCCATCCCCACCCCGACCCTCCCCTTGAAGGGGAGGGAGAGCTTGATTAAGCTGGTATAAGCCCACGAGGTCAGACCTTTCATGAAGTGGCTGCTGATTGCCTCCATTCCCGTCTACCTATTCGGTTCTTTCCGGCGCCCGCTCTTCGTGGCGGCCCTGCTGCTGCAGCTCGCGTACCTCGCCGGCCGGGGACTCTCGCTGGGAAGGCTGCCGCTCATCGGGCCGGGGGATACCCTTGCCTTCTTCTCCTGCTCGATCGCGCTTATGTCGCTTCCCTTCCTCTACGTCCGCGAGCTTTCCGGGGAGCGCCGGTTCTTCTGGAGCTGCGGCGGGCTTGCCGGACTCTTCGCCCTGCTCGCGCTCCTCTTTCCCACCCTCAACATGCCGCTGCCACCCATCCTCGACACCTACTGGTTCGAGCTGCACGTGGCGCTCGCCTTTTTTGCCTACGCGCTTTTCGGGGTCGCGGCGCTGTTGGGCGGTGCCTTCCTGCTGAAGGGCGGCAGGGGATTCCTCGACCTGCAGTACCGGGCGGCCCTCACCGGCTACAGCTTCTTTTCCCTCTCCATGGTGTCGGGGGGAATCTGGGGATATTACGCCTGGGGGACCTACTGGCTCTGGACGCCCAAGGAACTTTGGACCTCCATCCTTTGGCTTTTCTACTCCCTGTACCTGCACTTGCGGGCAAAGGGGACGGACTGGGATCGCCGCTTTGCCTGGCTCGGCATCTGCGGCTTCCTGGTGACGCTTTTCACCTACCTCGGGGTGAGCATGCTGCTGAAGAGCTCGCATAGCTTTTAAGCTTTTATCATCGGACGGATCGGTCAGATCCGGCCGATCCGACTGATGACGACTGATGACGACCTGCACCGGAGCCTTACCGTGCTGAAGCAACTACACAACCGCCTTTGCTCGCTCAACCTCGGCCTCTGGCTCATGGCGGGGGTCATGCTCGCCCTGGCTGTCGGCTCGTTTGCCCGCGGCAGCGCCGAGGGTGCCGGGCTGAACGATCTGCCCCTGTTGCTCTGGCTGCGAGAGGCGCCGCTCTCCTTTTCATGGTGGCTCTGGATCGCGGTCGCTCTACTGGCGGTGCTCTGCCTGAACGCGATTCTCTGCGGCATCGAGGCTCTCCGCAAAGGGCGTAGCCTGGCACCCCAGCTGATGCACGCCGGCTTTCTCCTGATCGCACTGGCCCATCTGTTCTCGGCCTACGGCGGATTCAAGCAGCAGTTCCAATTGCAGGAAGGGGGCGCCATCGGTTTCCCGGGCGGGGAGTGCGTCCGAGTCGAGCGAATCTCGGGTGAAACGGGCTCTATGGGCATGTTGAGCGCCTACCGCGCGGACCTACGGGTGGGGAACGGGGCGCTGAGTGGCGTGCGGCCGAATGCACCGTTGTTTTATAAGGGGTTCGGCATCTATCTGAAGGAGGTAGCGCTGGATCCGGTCCCGATCGCGCTCCTGGAGGTACACCGGGAACCCGGCGCCCCGGCTGCTCTGATCGGGGCGCTCCTGTTCACCATCGGCAACCTGATGCTGCTCATGCAGCGGCGGGGGCGCTGAGATTCGCGGTGTATCGCGGCCTTGAGGTGAATGGCGACTTCCCCCTCTCCCCGACCCTCCCCCGCCAGGGGGGAGGGTGATTTACGCAAAAAAGGGCGCCTTTGGGGGCGCCCTTTTGTTAGCTTTTGACTTAACGACTTAACGACTCAACGGTTACTTAACAATCTTCACCGACTTTATGACCACCGGGGTTACCGGAACGTCAGCGAAACCCTTCTGCATGCCGGTCGGGGTGGCGGCGATCTTGTCCACCACGTCCATCCCCGAGATGACCTTGCCGAATACGGCGTAGCCGTACGCCCCAGGGCCGCCTTCGCGGTGGTTCAGGAAATCGTTGTTGGCGACATTGATGAAGAACTGGGAGGAGGCGGAGTCCACCACGTTGGTGCGCGCCATGGCCAGGGTGCCACGCTCATTTTTGAGGCCGTTGGCCGCCTCGTTCTTGATGCTCGGGTTGGTCTGCTTCATGGAAAGGTCCGCGGTGAATCCGCCACCCTGGATCATGAAACCGGGGATGACGCGGTGGAAGATGGTCCCGTTGTAAAAGCCGGCCTTCGCGTAGTCCAGGAAGTTCTTCACGGAGATCGGTGCTTCCTTCTGGAACAGCTCTACCTTTACGGCGCCGAGATTCGTCTCAATGACCAGCGTCGGATTCTTGGCGCCTTCCGCAGCACTGGCGCTTCCCGCGAGGCAAAGCCCTAAAAGCAGTAGGCAGACAATTCGTTTCAGCATGTTAAAATCCTCCTGTTAAAGTGGTTTCGTTTGACTTATGTATAAGCCAATCATGCCCTCCGGTCAACCCTTCAGGGCAGCGTTTATAACAAATGGTTGACAGAAACCATCCCGCCATGGAAAATGGCGCACCACAATTCCGAAGCAGAGGGGGCTAAGTTGCAGATACAATTCGGTACTGATGGCTGGCGCGGAGTGATCGCCGACACGTTTACCTTTGATAACCTCTCCCTGGTGGCACAGGCTACCATGGACTATATGCACAAGGAAGGGCTGGCGGAGCGCGGCCTGGTGATCGGCTACGACCGACGCTTCCTTTCCCGTGAATTCGCCGAGCGGGTCGCAGCAATCGCTGCCGGAAACGGCATCAAGGTCTGGCTCTCCGACGGCTACGCCCCGACGCCCGCAGTCTCCTGGGCCGTGCACGAGCGGGGCGCCGGGGCCGGCGTCATGATCACCGCCAGCCACAACCCGCCGCGCTACAACGGCTTCAAGGTGAAGGAATCCTTCGGAGGTTCGGCGCGCCCGACGACGACGAAGGTCCTGGAAGCGATGGTGGCCGACAATATCGCCTCCTCGCGTCCCGTCGCCGCCGTCACCCTCGCCGAGGCGCTCGATTCTGGGCTGCTGCAGCTTATCGACGCCGCCGCCCCGTACCTGGCCCAACTCGGCAGGTACGTCGACCTGGAGCTGATCCGGGGAGCCGGCATCAAGGCGGTGGTGGACCCGATGTACGGTGCCGGCTGCGGCTTCCTGCCGCACCTCGTGCCGGGGATCACGGAAATCCACGGCATCGAGAACCCGTCGTTCGGCGGACACCCGCCGGAGCCGATCGCCGAGCACCTGGTCGAGCTCTCGGAGCTGCTGAAGGGCGGCGGATTCCAGGTCGGGCTCGCCCTGGACGGGGACGCGGACCGCATCGGCGCCGTGGACGAGCGCGGCGAGTTCTTCTCCTCGCACCGGATCTTCACCGTGCTGCTGCGCCACCTCTACGAGAGGAAGGGAGTGCGCGGCGGAGTAGTGAAGACCGTCTCCACCACGCGCATGATTGACCTTTTGGCGGCGAAGTTCGGCCTGCAGGTCTTCGAGACCCCGATCGGCTTCAAGCACATCTGCGAGCTGATGCTGGAACACGACATCCTGATGGGCGGCGAGGAATCCGGCGGCCTCGGGGTGAAGGGGCACATCCCGGAGCGCGACGGGATCCTCATGGCGCTGCTGCTCCTGGAGGCGATGGCCATGAGCGGCAAGGGGCTCTGGGCTCTGCTGGAGGAGACCATGGACGAGATCGGGCACTTCCACTACGCCCGCATCGATCTGCAAATCGAAAACAGCGCCAAGCAAGAGCTGGTAAAGGGGCTCGCAGCCGGAGGGATCAAGAACATCGCCGGATTCGAGGTGGCGCAGGTCAACTTCAGCGACGGCTTCAAGTACATTTTCGAGGACGGCTCCTGGCTGCTGATACGCCCGTCGGGAACCGAGCCGGTGCTGAGGCTCTACTCCGAGGCGAACGATCCTGCCAAGGTCGCAACGCTGCTGCAGGCCGCGCGCGACATAGCAAAAGCCTAAGGTTGAGGCTAAGGTTGAGGTTGAGCAAAAGTCCAGGTTTAGGTTGGGAGTTTCTAAACCTCAACCTGAACCTCAACCTGTTTCCAAAACCTTAACCTCAGCCTCAGCCTGATTTCCTTGATATGGTGCAAGGGTTCTGTTATAGAATAAGGTTTGTATCAAAATTCAGCATCGCTCAAGGAGTCATCCATGGCGAATCCTCAATTGGTTATGTACGATGAGGAATTCAAACAGATAAATGCCGTTATCGAGAAACTCCTTAGGGAAGCGAACGCCAAGGTGATTTTCCTGGTGGACAAGAACGGCCAGCTGATCACTGGGTGCGGCGAGACGGAGCGCTTCGACACGACCTCGCTCGCCTCCCTTACGGCGGGCAACATCGCGGCGACCGGGGGCCTGGCGAAGCTGATCGGCGAGAAGGAATTCTCCATCCTGTTCCACGAGGGGGAGAAGGACAACCTGCACATCTCCATCGTCGCCGGCCGGGTGATCCTGGTGGTGCTCTTCGACAGCCGCTCGTCGCTGGGCCTCGTCCGCCTGCGGGTGAAGAAGTCCTCCGAGGAGCTGGCGACCATTTTCGGCCGCCTGCTGCAGAAGAGCGAGGAGAAAGAGAAAAGCGGCGAGAGCGAGTTCCCCTTCGCCGAGATCACCGACGACGATATCGACAATCTGTTCAGCTAACTAATAAGAGGTACTGTCGCATGTCCTTCATCAACTACGCCTCCCGAGAAATCAACTGCAAGATCGTTTACTACGGTCCGGGTCTGTGCGGCAAGACGACAAACCTGCAGTTCGTTTACCAAAAGACAGCACCGGAAGCGAAAGGGAAGATGATAAGCCTGGCGACGGAGACCGAGCGTACCTTGTTTTTCGATTTCCTCCCCCTGGCGCTGGGCGAAATCCGCGGCTTCAAGACCCGCTTCCACCTGTACACGGTCCCGGGGCAGGTGTTCTACGACGCTTCGCGCAAGCTGATCCTGAAGGGGGTTGACGGCGTCGTGTTCGTCGCCGACTCGCAGGAAGAGCGCATGGACGCCAACATCGAGAGCGTGGAGAACCTCAGAATCAACCTTACCGAGCAGGGGTACGATCTGGACAAGATTCCCTACGTGGTCCAGTACAACAAGCGCGACCTGCCGAACCTGGTCAGCGTGGAGGAGCTGCGTCGCGAGTTGAACCCGACCGGGGTGCCGGACTTCGAGGCCTGCGCCACCACCGGGGAGGGGGTCTTCGAGACCCTGAAAGCGATCGCCAAGCAGATCCTGTTCGACCTGAAGAAGGGACGCTAGGCCACTATCCGATATTGAATTCTGAAGGGAGCGGTTATCGCTCCTTTTTTTTTGCCGTACCGAGCCATCGTTCCCACGCTCCTGCGTGGGAACGCGAATCCCCGGGCGCTCCAGCGCCCAGCACCGGAGGCAGCGCCCGTCCATTACCGAGAGCGTTGCCACGCAGATGAACCGGGACGCGGGAGCGTCCCTTGATGCATTCCCACGCACGAGCGTGGGAACGATACCTATACTCTCCCTCCCCTTCAAGGGGAGGGCCGGGGTGGGGATGGGGTTACTCTTTTTTGCCGTGCAGATGCTCCCACACCGCCTGCGCCGCCTTACCGTTCATCCCGTCCGCCTCTGCCAGCTGCTCCAGCGTCGCCTCCTTGACCCCCTTGAGACTCCCGAAACGGACCAGCAGCGCCTTCTTGCGCTTGCCGCCGATCCCTGGCACTCCTTCCAGCTCAGAACTGGTCAGCGCCTTGCTGCGCACCGTCTTGTGGTAGGTGATCGCAAAGCGGTGCGCCTCGTCGCGGATGCGCACCAGGAGCAGCAGCGGCGCGGAATTCTGCCGCAGCGAGATCGGGTTCTTGCGCCCCGGCCGGAACACCCGCTCGTCGCTTCTTTTCAGTTCCGCGCTCTCCATGCTCCGCTCGACGCGGCTCTTGGCGAGGCCGGCCGCCTCCACCCCGAGTACGCCGAGCTCGTCGAGCACTGCGCTTAGCACGTTCAGTTGCCCGATGCCGCCATCCACCACGATCAGGTCGGGCAGGTCCTCCGTGCTCTCCGGCCTGAAGCGGCGGCCAAGCATCTCGCGCATCATGGCGAAGTCGTCGGACTGCTGTACTGTCTTGATCCGGTAGTGCCGGTAGAGCGAGCGGTCCGGCTTGCCGTCCATGAAGGTGACCCGGCTCCCCACCGCCATCTCACCCTGGATGTTGGAGATGTCGTAGCACTCGATCCTCCTGGGCGGCTTGGGAAGGTTGAGCTTCTCGGCGAGTTCGCCGAGCAGATCCACGGCCGAGTCCGCCTTGGCGATCCGCTCCTGAGCGGCGTTGAGGGCGTTTTTCTGGGCCAGTTTCACGATCTCCAGCTTGGCCCCGCGCTGCGGAGCGGTAATGGTGACCTTATGGCCCGACTTTTCCGAGAGGAGTTCCTCCAATGCCGCGGGTTCCGCTATCGGTAGCGGCAGCAGGACCAGGGGCGGGATCGGGGTGTCCTGATCGTAATACTCGTTCAGGAAGGAGGCCAGGCCTTCTTCGGTCTCCAGCTCCCAGTCGAAGCAGAAATTGCGGCTCCCGGTGAGTGCCCCGCCGCGGATGTGCAGCAGGGCGATCTGAAGCTGGCCGCGCTCCCGGTGCAGGCCGAACACGTCGCTGTCCGCGCCAAGTGCCACGACCTTCTGGCGCTCGACGGTAATTTCTATGGCGCTGATCAGGTCGCGGTAGCGGGCCGCGTCCTCGTAGCGCAGGTCGGCCGAGGCCTGGTTCATCCGGGCGCGGTAGAGCTTGGCAATCTCCGTGTTTTTCCCCTCCAGAAAGAGTGCGGCTCCCTCGGCGAGCGAGCCGTAGTCTGCGGCGTTGATCAGGCCGCAGCAGGGCGCCGAGCACTGCTTTATCTGGTAGTAGAGGCAAGGGCGCTTGCGCCCCATGCAGGTGGCAAGCGGATAGTGGCGCAGCGGGAAGATCTTGTAGAGCTGTTTCAGCACCTCCTTGGCGGAGGTCGCCGAGGAGTAGGGTCCGAAATAGCGGGCGCCGTCGGCGGGGACCTTGCGGACGATGGAGAGTCTTGGGAACGGCTCCTTCATGTCCATGCGCAGCGAGAAATAGGTCTTGTCGTCGCGCAGGTTTATGTTGTATTTCGGACGGTGCTGCTTGATCAGCGTGTTCTCGAGGATCAACGCCTCTTTTTCCGTGTTGGTGACGATGTACTCGACCGAGGCGACCAGCTGCACCATGAAGCGGATATGGAGGCGCGAGTCTCCGGGACCGACGTAGGCGCGCACCCGTTTCTTCAGGTTGCGCGCCTTGCCGACATAGAGGACGGTACCTTCCGCCGTCTTCATCAGGTAAATGCCGGGGGCGGAGGGGAAATTGGTAATCATCTCAAGTGCTATCATGAGGGGTAGTATAGACGGAAGCGGGAAATAATGGAAGCGGGCAGGGCGGCATGGGAGATTAGGTTCATCCCCCCTATGAAATAGGGGGGAAGCTGAACGCAGTGAAGCAGGGGGGTGTTTCTGGGCAGAAGGAGGACCCCCCTGTCTCGCTGCGCGAGCCTTCCCCCCTACTTCGCAGGGGGGATACTGCCAGAAGCGAAACGGTTGGGAGGGGAAGAGCTCAGCGTTTCCCGGTCTTGGGAGTCCTGGCCTGGGGGCCAGCCGGTTTGGAGGAACCCGACCTGGCAGGAGCCGGTTTGGAGGACGCGGGCCGGGCGGAAGCGGGCCGGGCTGCGGCAGCTTTGGCCGCACCAGCTTTGAAATCAGTGGTTTTTTGGGAAGCGACGGGTCTGGCCGCTCCAGCGCTCGGCCCTGCATTGTCAGATCCCCCGGGTTTACCCTTGAAGCGGCCTCTCAAACCGCCGCCTTGCGGCTTCATCTTTTGCGTCCTGGCGAGCGACACGGTGATTTTCCGGTCGATCAGCATCGCTCCATCCAGCGAGTCGATGGCGTCCTTTGCTTCGGCCTCGGTGGACATTCTCACGTAGCCGCATCCTTTGAACTCGCCGGTAGTGAGGTCGACTATCAGATGAACTGAGGTAACCCTTCCCGAAACGGAAAACAGCTTCTCAAGATCGTATTCCGTCGTTTCGTATGACAGACTGCCAACGTACAGCTCTTTGCTCATGTAATTCGTTCTCCCTGATCGTGTCGTAACTTCGTTTGTCTGCACCTGGCAAATTGATGACACTCTAGCACACTAACAGCCCGAACTGCAAAGTGATTCGTCCGACTCCTACCTTCGCTGCCGTGGCATGCCAGGCGATTTCAGTTGTCGACCCGCTTTTTGCCGTGCCGGAATGATGATCACTTGTCCCGGTTTGATCCGGTCCAGGCTGCTCAAATTGTTGAGCCGTTTCAAGTCGGGGATGCTTCCTACTGCCTCCGAGGTGGTATACCCGAAATCCTTGACGAGCACCTTTAACAGGTTGTCGCCCGGGCGCACACGGTAAAGGGTGTTCGGCCCGGTTGGCGACCTGACGGCACCGGAAGGTACCGGATTTTCCCCCGCGGCACGGTGGCCGGCGTCCTTCGGTGGCTGCATTTTTTCGGAATGCCTCCCGACTTCGCTAGGCACGGGCGCGACACCGGCGACTTTGGGTGGTGCCGCGTGCGGGGACTGCTTTCCGGCGCGATAGGCGAGGGTGCTGAAGAAGACCACCGCCAGGGTAAGCAGGATGATCCAGAGAGAACGCCGCAACCAGGCTGAAGTCCCCTCGCGGTCAGACCCGCCGAAAAGAAGCGCCCTGGCCGACTTCGGTGCGCTCTGATCGGGCTCATGGGATGATTCCAGCGGCGCCGTGTAGCGCTGAACGATCTCCGCCACGGAGCGCAGCAACGCCTCATCGCCCGCAGACAGGTTCAGGGCAAAGAGACCGCCCACCTCCCGACAGGCGTCGAGGTCGGCGGCATCTCGCGCCATCAGGATGACTTCGGCATCTTCCGGAAGCAAAGTACGCAGGTAGGGGACGATGATGGCGCCGGGGCGACCGGAGATGTGGTTTTCAACGAAGACATAGTGCGGCAGCCGGGCGGCGATCTCCTCTTCGCCTTGGGCCAGGGTCGGGACTACGCGCAGCCGGAACATCCCGTCCTTCCCAAGCTTGGTGAAGAGCAGGCGCAGCCGTTCCTGTTCGCTGATCAGCAGGACGGTCGGCATGGCGGTTTTACTCCCCGGTGACGCCCGATGCGCTCCGCATTCGGGTCATTGGCCGTTACGCTCCCTGAGGATGGCCGAGAACATCGGCTCCCGGTCGGTTTGGGACATGGAGATGACCATCTCGACCTCGGTGAGCTTGTCGTTACTGCCGCGCACCTGCTGCCTGATCTTTTCCTCGTTGACGGCCACCCCGGACGCCAGCAGCCTCCTGAGTTCCGCACCGTCGGCGAGGAAGGAGAAGATCGATTCGCCCAGCAGGGACTGCCTGGAATGGCCAAAGAGCGACTCTGCCTTCTGGTTGGCGATGACGATCTTGCCATCCTGCAGGAAGGTGACCACCGCGGAGTCGGAAAGCTCGATGAAGCGCCGGTACCTTTCGTCGGATTCCCGCGACTGCAGCGTCCTTCGGGAGAGTTCGTCCATCATGTCATTGAAGGACCCGAACAGTTGGCCGATCTCGTCTTCCGACTGCCGGGGCAGCTTGCTCTCGAAGTCGCCGGTCCTGGTTACCTGGGTGATCTTGTCGGAGAGCAGCTTGACCGGGTCTATGATCTGGCGACGCAGTATGGCGCCCATGACGACGACCACCACCAGGAAAACGCCCCCCCTGGCCAGCAGGTCGAGTTCCAGGTTAGCGCCCAGTTCGGCGTAGAGATCCTCCATCGGGATGGTGACGGAAACCGCCCCGATCACCTCGCCGACCCGGTAATTATAGGAGTAGTGGCCGGGAGGAAAGCGCTCCCTGACAAAGTTGGGGGCTTTCTCGTAGGAGCCGTGGCACTCCAGGCAGGAGGCGGTAGCCAGCATCGGCTGCATGTAGCGGAAGGAACGGGTGTCGCCGCTCCTGACGACTCCGTAGACCTCACGGGGCGAGGTGGTGGCGAAACGCCGCAGTTGAGCGGTTTCATATTCGTCTGGGCGGTTCCCCGGATTTCGGTAGCGCAGGGAGACCTGGCGCACGTAGTACTTGGTGTTCTGGGTGACCCTTTTGGCCACCTGGGTGGCGACCACCTGCGGCACCAGGTTGTAGTTATGATCCGGTTCGCCCTTTACCACTGAGGAGATGTAGTCGCGCGTCTCGATGAGTTCCCGGGCAAAGTTGCGGGCGTTGTCGACGGCGAAGCGCAGGACGAAGCTCTTCTGTCGTTGGTAGGTGAAATACGTCGTGGCAAGGAACAGGACGAGTAGCAGAAGGGACATGAGGAGATAGAATTTGGCGCGTATGGGCAGGTTTGCGAAGCGGGTCATGCACCCTCCAGCAGGCGGTTACTTGCAGCGTGCAAGTATACCGAATGAGGCGGGATATGCAAGAGAAACGCGAGCTTAAGGGAGGGGAGGGTAAGCGAAGCCGCCAAGAGGGCCAAAAGTGGCGCTTCCCTCTCACCCAGACCCTCCCGCGAGGGGGCAATCCTATTAAGTTGACGAGGAGAGCTTCCAGCAGTATCCCCCCTGCGAAGTAGGGGGGAAGGCCCGCGCAGCGAGACAGGGGGGTCTCCCGGTGAACGAAAATACCCACGCGATTCACCACGTTCAGCGGGGGACAGTTGTAGTTTTCCCTTGGGGCACGAAAGGCGGGCGAATACAAGATTCGCCCCTACTGTATCCGTAGGGGCGAACCTTGTGTTCGCCCAATTCCGCCAGGCGGAAGGCGCTACTTCTTGTTATGGCACTCGACGCAGAGGGGATCCGAGATCCTGCGCTTCATCTGGGCGACCTTGTCCCGGGGAATCCCCTTTCCCATGAGCTTCTCGCCCATCTTGTGGCAGCCGAAGCAGTCCCTCCCCTGTAACGCCTTGTGCATCCGGACCATCGCCGGGTTCTTGCTGTGGCACTCGTTGCATTGGAAGGCCTGCGCTGTCTGAGCTGCCAGCAAAAGCACCGTAAATAGGATGGCTTTCTTCATGAAATCTCCTCTGGACTCGGGCGGTTCTGGCTTCCACTCGGGATCGCCAGACCGGCCCGGATTTAATTCGAAAAATTGCGTCGAGCGTCTGTAGGGTAGGCTCTTTCCGCTCCCGGCGCCTTGACCTAAGTCAAGCGCCTCACCCTGCGGGGCAAGAAAAATGCTTTCCATACCGGCCCCAGTATGGTAGTTTTTCATGTTTTTTAATGCTGCTCTCCAACGTCATGGACAGACTACATATCGGAAGAAAACTTATGGCAAAGATCATCTGTGTGGCGAATCAGAAAGGCGGGGTGGGAAAGACGACGACGGCGGTCAACCTCTCCGCCTCGCTGGCTGTCGCTGAAAGGCGGGTACTGCTGGTGGACATGGACCCGCAGGGCAACGCGGGGAGCGGGGTCGGCGCGGACAAGGAATCTCTCACCGAGAGCATCTACGACGCGCTGATCAACGACGCCCCGCCGGCGAGTATCGTGCTGGAGACGGAAATCCCCTTTCTGCATCTGCTGCCGGCCACCTCGGACCTGGCGGGCGCCGAGCTGGAACTCGCCAGCGTCTCGGACCGGGAGCGCAAGCTGAAGAAGATCCTGGCGACGCTCTCGGGCTCCTACGACTACATCTTCATCGACTGCCCCCCGTCCCTGAGCCTCCTCACCATCAACGCGATGACTGCGGCGAACTCGGTCCTGATCCCGATGCAGTGCGAGTTCTACGCGATGGAAGGGCTCTCCCAGATCCTGAAGACCATCGCTTTGATCCAGCAGGGGCTGAACAGCTCCCTCAGCATCGAGGGGATCCTGCTCACCATGTTCGACGCCAGGAACAACCTGTCGCGCCAGGTGAGCGACGAGATCCGGACCCACTTCGCGCGGGAGACCTTCCAGACCGTCATCCCGAGAAACGTCCGGCTTTCCGAGGCGCCCTCGCACGGCAAGCCGATCGTACTGTACGACATCACCTCGAAGGGGGCCACCAGTTACCTGGAGCTGGCCAAGGAGATCATCGGACGGGAGGCGACACATGGTTAAGAAGATGATGGGGCTCGGCAAGGGAATGGGGGCGCTGCTCCCGGTCGTGGAGGATAAGGGCGGCAAGAAGTATTTCTCCTGCCCGATCGAGGAGATCAGGCCCAACAAGGAACAGCCGCGCAAGACCTTTGTGAACGAGAAGCTGGAAGAGCTCGCCGCCTCCATCAGGGAGAAGGGGATCATCCAGCCGCTGGTGGTCATGCGCCGGGACGGGCACTACGAGATCATCGCCGGCGAGCGTCGCTGGCGCGCGGCCCAGAAGGCGGGGCTGCACGAGGTCCCGGTGGTGATCCAGGACGTCTCCGAGGACACGGCCCTGGAGATGGCGCTCATCGAGAACATCCAGCGCGAGGACCTGAACGCGGTCGAGGAGGCCGAGGCCTACCACCAGCTTTTGGAGCGCTTCGACCTGTCCCAGGAGGAGCTCGCCAAGCGGGTCGGCAAGGAGCGCTCGACCATCGCCAACGCGCTGAGGCTCCTGAAGCTCCCCTCCGAGATCAAGCGGGACGTGGCGGAGGACCGCATCTCCATGGGGCACGCCCGGGCGCTACTGACCCTGGAGGACCCCGAGGAGCAGAAGGCGGCGCGCGACGAGATCGTGAAGGGCCACCTCTCGGTGCGGGAGGCCGAGGCGCTGGTCAAGAAGAAGAAGGCCAAGGTCGTGCCCCAGCCGCGCAAGGTGGAGGATGCCGATCAAAAAGACCTTCTGGAGCGCATCCAACGCCATTTCGGGGCCAAGGTGGCGTTACGCCGCTCCGGGCGCGGCGGCAAGCTGGAAATCAGTTTCTCCGACCAGAAGGATCTCGCCCGCATCGTGGAGATTTTCAATCTTTAACTGGTGTGCACTAACCAGCCCCCGACAAAAACTGTATACAATTCGTCACACAAAACGATAAATCGCTTGACAGTAGAAGGATTTATGTGTTAGCTATCACCTGTTTTGCGCGCCGCCTCGCTGCAGCGCCCGGAACGGCTGGTTTAAAAATGTTCGACAAGAGGTGGTTCGGTGATCGATTTTGACATTTCGTTTATTTTCCAGATGGTGAACTTTCTGGTCCTGGTGCTGCTTTTGAACGCCTTTTTGTACAAGCCGATCAGAAAGCAGCTCTCAGACCGGAGCGCGCTGATCAGCGGGGCGAAAGAGAAGAGCGCCGCCGTGGATAAAGAGGTTCAGGAGAAACTTGCCAGTTACGAGGCGCGTATGCGCGAGATTCGTGCTGGTGCGGCCGACGAGCGCGGCGCCCTGAAGAAGGAGGCCCAGCTGCAGGAGGCCGCCATCCTCGAGAAGGCACGGCTGGAGTCGGGCGAGAAGCTTGCCGGCATCAAGGCGCGGGTCGCCAAGGAGGCCGAGGAGGCCAGGCGCCTGCTCAAGGCGAGTGCCGAGTCTCTATCCGCCGATATCTGCGAGAAAGTCCTCGGGAGGAGTCTGTAGCATGCATATGAAACGTACCTCAAAGGTAACGGCTGCCGCCGTTTCAACCCTTACCGTTTGCGCCGTCATCCTGGTCTGCGCCTCGCTGGGCTTTGCCGCTGAAGAGGGCGCCCACGAAGCCGGTCACGCCGCCGCCCAGATGAAGGACTTCATGTGGCGCTGCCTCGACTTCGCAGCCCTCGCCGCGATCGCGATCTGGGCCATCAAGAAGGCCGACGTCAAGGGAACCCTCGCCGCCCGCCGTACCAGCATCGAGCGCACCTTGAAAGAGGCGGTCGAAGCCAAGGAAGCGGCCGAGAAGAAATTCCAGGAATACACCGTGCGTCTGGACCAGGCCAACAAGGAGATCGAAACGATCTCGGCCAACATGAAGCACGAGGGTGAGCTGGAGAAAGAGCGCATCATCGCCGAGGCAAACCTTGCCGCTGCCAGGATCGTGGCGCAGGCGGAAAGCGCCGCGGCGCAGGAAGTCCTGAAAGCCAAAGGCGAGCTGCGTGCCGAAGCAGCCAAGCTCGCGGTCGAGATCGCCGAGCAGAAGATCGTTAAGAACATTGCAAAAGGCGACCAGGACAAGCTGGTGGGCGACTATATCTCCAAGGTGGTGACTCTACATTGAGTACTAACGCTATTGCCAAACGTTACGCCAAGGCACTCGTGCAGATCGGCTCCGAAATGGGGACCGTGGACCAGTTCAACACCCAGTTGACCCAGTTCAGCACGCTCCTCTCCGACAGTCGCGAGCTCGCCCAAGTATTCGGCAACCCCGCATACGGCATCGATGCCAAGAAAGAGATCCTGAAGGAACTGGTGACGCGCACCCAGACCTCCCCGATCGTTTCCAACCTGCTGATGCTCCTTCTCGAGCGTGGCCGCATTACCGTGCTGCCGCTGATCGCTGAGAGCTACGGCGCCTTTGCCGACGAGTTGTCCGGAGTGATCCGGCCCACGCTCACCTCGGGCCTGCCGCTGGACGCGGCACAGGTCGAGGAGATCAGGGCGGCGCTTGCCAAATCGACCGGCAAAAAAGTAGAGCTGAAGGTGGAAGTGGACCCGGCCCTGATCGGCGGGGTAGTCACCAAGATCGGCGGCAAGGTTTTCGACGGAAGTGTAAGAACACAGTTAGCTAGAATTCAAGATATATTACAGAAGGGGTGAGACGGTTCTATGGAAATCAAAGCGGAAGAAATCAGCGAGATTATCAGGAAGCAGATCAAGGAATACGGCACTGAGGTCGCGGTAGCCGAAACGGGCACCATTATCTCCATCGGCGACGGTATTGCACGTATTCACGGTCTTGACAAGGCGATGGCAGGCGAGCTGCTGGAATTCCCGGGCGGCATCACCGGCATGGTCCTCAACCTCGAGGAAGACAACGTCGGTGCTGCTATTCTCGGCGAGTTCTCTGAGATCAAGGAAGGCGATACGGTCAAGCTGACTGGCAAGATCGTTGAGGTCCCGGTTGGGGAAGCTCTGATCGGCCGCGTGCTGAACGCAATCGGCGAGCCGATCGACGGCCTTGGGCCCCTCAACACCACGACCTTCAGCAAGGTCGAAGTGAAGGCACCTGGTATCGTCAAGCGTAAGTCCGTGCATCAGCCGATGCAGACCGGTCTCAAGGCTATCGACGCCATGGTTCCGATCGGGCGTGGCCAGCGCGAGCTGATCATCGGCGACCGTCAGACCGGCAAGACCGCGGTCGCGATCGACACGATCATCAACCAGAAGGGCGGGGACGTGGTCTGCATCTACGTCGCTATCGGCCAGAAGCGTTCCACGGTCGCCCAGGTTGTTTCCAAGCTCAAAGAGCACGGCGCCATGGATTACACCATCGTCGTGGCAGCTACCGCTTCCGAGCCGGCTCCGCTGCAGTTCATCGCTCCCTACACCGGCGTCACCATGGGCGAGTTCTTCCGCGACTCAGGGCGTCACGCCCTGATCATCTACGATGACCTTTCCAAGCAGGCCGTTGCTTACCGCCAGCTTTCGCTTCTCCTTCGTCGTCCGCCGGGACGTGAAGCTTACCCGGGCGACGTTTTCTACCTGCACAGCCGTCTCTTGGAGCGTGCTTGCAAAGTGTCCGACGAGTGCGGCGCCGGTTCGCTTACCGCTCTGCCGATCATCGAGACCCAGGCAGGCGACGTTTCCGCGTACATCCCGACCAACGTGATTTCCATCACCGACGGCCAGATCTACCTGGAGAGCGACCTGTTCTACTCCGGCGTACGTCCCGCCATCAACGTCGGCCTCTCGGTTTCCCGCGTCGGCGGCTCGGCACAGGTTAAGGCGATGAAGCAGGTTGCCGGTACTCTTCGTCTGGCACTGGCACAGTACCGCGAGATGGCAGCTTTCGCCCAGTTCGGTTCCGACCTGGACAAGGCTACCCAGATGCAGCTTGCCCGTGGAGCTCGCCTGGTCGAGATCCTGAAGCAGCCGCAGTACCGCCCGATCCCGAACGAGAAGCAGGTTCTGATCATCTTCGCAGCCAACAACGGCTTCATCGATGAATACCCGATCGGCTCGCTGCTGCGTTACGAGACGGAACTCTACGCTTTCTTCGATGCCAGGAAGGCGGCTCTCCTTGGTGAACTGCGCGACAAGAAAGCGATCGACGACACCATGAAAGGCCAGATCGTTGCTTCGCTGGAAGAGTTCAAAAAGGAATTTACTGCCTAGTAGACCAAGGACGGATAGCGCATGGCGAACCTCAAAAGTATCAAGAAGCGGATCGTATCCGTAAAAAATACCAGACAGATCACCGCGGCCATGAAGATGGTCTCGGCGGCCAAGCTGCGTCGCGCCCAGGAAAACGTGGTGGCTGCACGCCCCTACGCCGGGAAGCTCGCGGAAGTGCTGGAGCGTTTGGCGCAGAGCCAGGAGTCGGACGCAAGTCCCCTCATGATTCAGCGCGACACGCGCCGGGCACTCCTGCTGGTGGTTACCTCGGACCGCGGACTGTGCGGCGGCTTCAACGCCAACCTGTCCAAGGCAGCCGAGCGCTTCATCAAGGAGCGCGCCGGCGAGTTCAAGGAACTCTCCCTGATGACCATCGGTCGCAAAGGGTATGAATTCCTCCGTAACCGCCACACGGTCAGAAAGCACCACGGCAACATCTTCTCCACGCTCTCCTACCAGACCGCGGCGCTGATTGCCGCCGAGGTAATCGAGGGGTACCTGGCGGAGGAGTATGACGAAGTCTACGTCATCTACAACGCCTTCAAGAGCGTCATGACCCAGGACATCACCCTGGAGCAGCTGCTTCCGGTGACTCCCAAGGCCGGCGAAGAGCAGGAGCAGGGAACCGAGTACATCTACGAGCCCTCGAAAGCGGCGCTCCTGGATGAACTGCTCCCCAAGCACATCGAGGTGCAGATCTTCAAGTCGCTCCTCGAGTCGCTTGCTTCCGAGCACGGCGCGCGCATGACGGCAATGGACAGCGCTTCCAAGAACGCAACGGAGATGATCGGCAAGCTGACCCTGATATACAACAGGGCGCGCCAGGCCGCCATCACCACGGAGCTGATGGAAATCATCTCCGGCTCCGAATCTATAAAAGGTTAAGAATTTAAACATAGTGGCCTGCAGAGGCCAGGAGGAAGAGGTTACATGAGTCAGAACTTCGGAAAAATATCGCAGGTCATCGGCGCGGTTATCGACGTCGAATTCGAGCCGGGCATGCTCCCCCCGATCTACAACGCTCTTCGGGTAACCAACCCGGCGATCGACGATCAGGAGTTCAACCTGGTCCTGGAAGTTGCCCAGCACCTCGGCGAGAATGCAGTCCGCACCATCGCCATGGACTCCACCGACGGTCTGATTCGTGGCCAGCAGGTTAAGGACATGGGCAAGCAGATTTGCGTCCCGGTCGGCAAGAAGACCCTGGGCCGCATCCTGAACGTCATCGGCGAGCCGGTTGACGAAATGGGCCCGATCGGCAACGAGAAAGAGTACGGCATCCACCGTGAAGCACCGGCATTCGTGGACCAGTCCACCAAGGTCGAGGCGTTCACCACCGGGATCAAGGTCGTTGACCTCCTGGCTCCTTACGCTCGAGGCGGCAAGATCGGCCTGTTCGGCGGCGCCGGCGTAGGCAAGACCGTTCTCATCATGGAGCTGATCAACAACATCGCCAAGCAGCACGGCGGCTTCTCCGTCTTCGCAGGCGTGGGCGAGCGTACCCGTGAAGGGAACGACCTCTGGATGGAAATGAAAGAGTCCGGCGTTCTCGACAAGGCGGCACTGGTGTACGGCCAGATGAACGAGCCCCCGGGGGCACGTGCCCGCGTTGCTCTTTCCGCGCTCTCCATCGCCGAGTACTTCCGCGACGAAGAAGGCCAGGACGTGCTTCTCTTCGTTGACAACATCTTCCGTTTCACCCAGGCGGGTTCCGAGGTTTCGGCGCTGCTCGGCCGTATCCCTTCCGCCGTTGGTTACCAGCCTACGCTGGCCACCGAAATGGGCGAGCTTCAGGAGCGCATCACCTCGACCAAGAAAGGTTCCATCACTTCCGTCCAGGCTATTTACGTACCTGCCGACGACTTGACCGACCCGGCGCCTGCTACCGCATTCGCCCACTTGGACGCAACGACCGTTCTCTCCCGTCAGATTGCCGAGCTCGGCATCTACCCTGCAGTTGACCCGCTCGACTCCACCTCGCGTATCCTCGATCCGCAGGTCATCGGCGACGAGCACTACGCCATTGCCCGTCAGGTGCAGTACGTGCTGCAGAAGTACAAGGATCTCCAGGACATCATCGCGATCCTTGGTATGGACGAGCTTTCCGAGGAGGACAAACTGGTCGTGGCACGCGCCAGGAAGATCCAGAAGTTCCTCTCCCAGCCGTTCTTCGTAGCAGAGGCGTTCACCGGTTCGCCCGGCAAGTACGTCGAGCTGAAAGACACCATCAAGGGCTTCACCGAGATCATCGCCGGCAAGCACGACGACCTCCCGGAGCAGGCTTTCTACATGGTCGGCACCATCGAAGAAGCGATCGAAAAAGCGGCGAAACTGAACGCTTAAGCAGCTTTTTTGCAGTACGCGTTTTTGGTTCAGGCGCTTATACTTGAACTGGGAACTTCTGAATAACTCCATCGGTTTTGTGTCAGGGCGGCTTCCGGTTTATGCCGGGAGCCGAACCCCGAAACACAGGACTATCAGAAGGATCATATATGGCTGAGAAACTGAAGGTTGAACTGGTAACTCCGTACAAGAAGGTCCTCTCGGAAGAGGTCGACGAGATCACTGCAACCGGTGCCCTCGGCGAGTTCGGAGTACTTCCGGGACATGCCCCTTTCCTCACCTCCCTCAAAATCGGGGAGCTCGCCTACAAAAAGGACGGCGCTGTTTTTCACATGGCACTGAACTGGGGCTACTTCGAAGTCGAAGGGGACAAGGTGACCGTGCTGGTCGAGACCGCTGAGAAGGCGGACGAGATCGATCTGGAGCGCGCCAAGGCAGCTCTGGGCCGGGCCGAACTGGAGCTGAAAACGCTCACCCCCGAAGACAAGAACTTCCGCGTTTACGAAGCCGCCCTCGAACGCGCCCTGATCAGGGTGCAGGTCGCCGGCAAGGCTGCCAGGCGGTAACGGACATCAGCATAAAGAAGATAATGAGAAGAGCGGCTTAGGCCGCTCTTTTTTTTTAGGCGTAGGGTGGCAAACCTAGTTTTGTCCCCCCTATGAAATAGGGGGGAAGCTGAACGAAGTGAAGCAGGGGGGTGTTTTCGCCGGCAGCGGAGACCCCCCTGTCTCGCTACGCGAGCCTTCCCCCCCACTTCGCAGGGGGGATACAGCAAAAGTCTCCTCGTTAACTTAAATTGCGCTACCCTCTTTGTGCCTCCATCGCAAGGAAGGCACTATATATTTATGTGATGTAGTCCTGTAATTGTGCCTGCTACCGGGATCTAACGCGCCCACCCCTCATTGACAGCCAGCCAATGAGGGTGTATTAGGTAACAGCAACTTTTTATGACTACGGAGGTGTCTCTTGTCCAAAGGTATCCACTGGTTAAGCCTGCTTGCCGCGCTCTTTATCCTTTCCTGGTCCTGCGCCTCTCCTGCCCTCGCGGAAAAACCGCTGATCGTCGGGATGGAACTCGCCTATCCCCCCTTCGAGATGACGGACACCAGCGGCAAACCTGACGGCGTCAGCGTGCAACTGGCGAAGGAACTCGGAAAGGCTATTGGCCGAGCGGTCGAGATCCGCAACATGGCGTTCGACGGACTGATCCCGGCGCTCAAGACCGGCAAGATCGACATCATCATCTCCTCCATGACGGCGACCGCCGAGCGGGCGCACTCCATCGATTTCTCCGATCCCTATCTCACGACCGGGCTCTGCCTGCTGCTCGGCAAGTCGGTTCCCGCGACGGGAATCGCCGACCTGGACAAGCCCGGGCGCACCATCGCCGTCAAGAAGGGGACCACGGGACACAGTTATGCCGCGTCCCACATCAAGCAGGCGAGCGTCCTCGTGCTGGACAAGGAGGCTGCCGCCGTGCTGGAGGTGGTACAGGGGAAGGCGGACGCCTTTATTTACGACCAGATGTCCACCTTCCAGAACTACATGAGGAACAAGGAGACGACCCGCGCCATCCTGACTCCGTTCCAGACCGAATCCTGGGCTGTCGGCATCCGCAAAGGCAATGACGAACTGAAGATTAAAATCAACCGCTTCCTTGCCGATTTCCGGCGCGCCGGAGGGTTCGACAAACTGGGGGATCGCTATCTGAAGGTAGAGAAGGAAGCCTTCCGCCGGCTCGGGTACCCGTTTTTCCTGTAGCGCACTCCACCACCTCAAAAAAATCCATCCCTCCCCTTGCGGGGGAGTGTCGGGGTGGGGGGGAGGGCGCCATTTAGGACTCCGTTGGCAGCTTCACCCTTTCCCCAACCCCCTCCCGTCAAGGTAGGGGGAGCTAACAGCAAGCACGGCTTCTTTTCATCTTGGCCCTAACCAAAGCTGGAATTTCCCGAGGTGCCATGCCATCCCGCTGGTCCGCCATCTTTTTCGCACGCCGCAAGGGTAATGCCGAGGTGCTGCCCCGCTTCGGTCGTGCGATCGGGGCGCTCGCCGCTTTCCTGCTGCTCGCGCTGGTTTTCAGCTTCGCCTTCTCCCGCCTCCAGTACGGTTGGGACTGGAGCGCCATCTACCGCTACCGCCAAAAATTTGTCACCGGCTGGCTGGTGACGCTCGCCATCTCCGCCGCCTCCCTGGTTGCGAGCATCGTCATCGGGCTGTCCGCGGCCCTGGCGCAAAGGTCGGCCTTCCTGCCGCTGCGCTACCTTGGCAAGATCTACATCGAGCTCATCCGCGGCACGCCGCTCCTGGTGCAGATCCTGATCTTCTTCTACGTGGTCGCTGACGCCTTTGGCATAGGGAACCGCTACGTGGTCGGTGCCCTGACCCTGGCGCTTTTCGCCGGCGCCTACATCAGCGAGATCATCAGGGCGGGCATCGAGAGCATCGGGGAGTCCCAATTAGAATCGGCGCGCGCCATCGGCCTTACCCGCAGGCAGACCTACCGCTACGTGGTCTTTCCCCAAGTCATGCGCAGGATTCTGCCGCCGCTGGCGGGGCAGTTCGCCTCACTGATCAAGGACTCCTCGCTCCTCTCCATTATCGCGGTGAACGAGTTCACCCTTAACGCCCAGGAAGTAAACTCGTTCACCTACTCCACCCTGGAGAGTTACCTGCCGCTGGCCATCGGGTATCTCGCTCTCACGTTGCCGATCTCCCTGCTGAGCCGCTACCTGGAAGGGAGATACCGCTATGCGTCTTAGCCTCACAGCGGTAGTGAAGCGCTACCACGATGTCGCCGCGCTGGACGGGGTATCGCTGCAGCTCTCCGAGGCGCGCACCATCGTGCTGATCGGGCCGTCGGGCGGCGGGAAATCAACCCTGCTGCGGGTGCTGGCGGGGCTGGAGATGCCGGACCAGGGGAGCGTGGAGATCGACGGGGAGCCGCTTCCCTACAGCGAGGCGGAGCTGATCCGATACCGGCGCGGGATCGGGACGGTTTTCCAGGCGTTCAACCTTTTTCCCCACCTGACCGCACTGGAGAACGTCACCCTGCCGCTCGTGCAAGCGCACGGCTACGGAAAGATCGCCGCCCAGGAGTACGCCATGCAGCTGCTGCGGCGCTTCCAACTGGAGGCGCACGCCGGCAAGAAGCCTTTCGAGCTCTCCGGAGGCCAGCAGCAGCGCGTCGCCATCGTGCGGGCCGTGGCGGTGAAGCCGCGCTTTCTGCTATTCGACGAACCGACCTCGGCCCTCGACCCCGAGATGACTGCGGAAGTGCTGGACATCATCGCCGAACTGCGCGCCGAGGGGAGGGAACTCATTCTGGTGACGCACAATATGGGCTTTGCCAGGGTGGTCGCCGATCACTGCCTTTTCCTGAGCGGCGGGAAAATCCTGGAATCGGGACCGTCGCAGCAGCTCTTCGACTCCCCCCAGACAGCGGAACTGCGGGGCTTTCTTGACAGGGTACTGAAGTACTGACCCAGAACTCCACGTCCGAACGGAAAACAATATAAGAGGGCGCATGAGCCAACAGTATGACTTGCTGAACCAGCCTATCCCGAAGCTGATCAGGATAATTGCAGTCCCGACCAGCATAGGATATTTCTTCAATACCATGTTCAACGTGGCGGATACCTACTATGGCGGTCGGGTTTCCACCGAGGCGCTCGCGGCACTCTCCCTATCCTTTCCGGTATTTTTCCTTATCATAGCGGTCGGCGCCGGTATTTCCACCGGTGCGACGGCCCTGATCGGCCACGCCATTGGCTCCGGTGACCACGAAGAGGCCAGCCACCTGGCTGGCCAGACCATCTCCTTCGGGGTCGCGAACGGCATCATGGTCACGGCTCTCGGCTTCAGCCTGGCTCCCACGCTGTTCACCCTCCTCGGGGGAACCGGCACGGTCCTGACGCTCGCCATAAGCTACATAAGCACCATATTTTCCGGCAGCCTCTTCTTCCTGGTCAACTTCGTGCTGAGCGCGATCCTGAACGCCACCGGAGACAGCAGGAGCTTCCGCAATTTCCTGGTGGCCGGCTGCATCCTGAACCTGTTCTTCGACCCATGGCTTCTCTACGGCGGTTTCGGCGTGCCGGCTTTCGGCTTCGCAGGCATCGGCTGGGCGACCGTGCTGATCCAGGCCATGGGAAACCTCTACCTCTTCGCCCGGGTCAAGCGCTGCGGCCTCTTGAGCGAATTCGGCTGGCGCGACCTCATTCCGCGGCGCCGGGCCTACCTGGAACTTTTCAAACAGGGATTTCCTTCCAGCCTCAACATGATGACCGTCGGGATCGGGATTTTCGTCATCACCTGGTTCGTGGCGCGCTTTGGTCGTGATGCGGTCGCGGCCTACGGCATTGCCACCAGGATCGAGCAGATCGCCCTGCTCCCCATCATGGGGATGAACGTGGCGACCTTGGCGCTGGTGGCACAAAACAGCGGGGCTGGCCGCCTGGAGCGGGTGATCGAGACCATCGGCAAGGCGCTCAAGGCGGGGATCATGCTCATGGGAGTCGGGACCGCGGCGGTCTATTTCTGCGCCCGCCCGCTCATGGGGCTCTTCACCGCGGACCGGAACGTGATCGGGGTCGGGGTATCCTACCTGAGGATAGAGGCGTTCGTTTTCGTCGCCTACGTCATCCTCTACACCAGCGTCTCGGTGCTGCAGGGGCTGAAGCGACCAGCATTTCCGCTCGCCATCGGATTGTTGAGGCAGATCGTCCTGCCGCTGCCGGTCTTCTACCTGCTGGCCGTGATCCTGGACTGGGGCCTCTACGGCATCTGGTGGGGGATTTTCTTCGTTACCTGGGGGGCTGCCTGCATCGCTTTACTCTACGTGGGGCGCACGGTGACCCACCTTGCGCCTCCGGGGATAAAGCCTGCAAAAACGTAAGACGCTGGTCCGATAGTGCGCTAGAATATCGCTATCGGCGCAAGCTCACGCCGATTGACGGTGGATCCATTGCGGAACAGGGTTGTACTGCCTGGAGGTGACCCGTGAATGTCCAGCACCGGTGTGGCGCGCTTAAAGTCAGAGTCACGCAGGAGTTACAGGAGGCGCCCGACGCCCGCGCCAGGGGCGAGATCCTGATTGCGGCGCTTTATGAATTGAGCCGGAAGGTGTTGCCGGAGCTGGGGCGGCCCGGGAAGTCCCAGGAGTACCTGAAAGATCAAAATGCCGTGCTGGAACTGATCAGTTTCCTCGCCATCCACCTGATAAGGAACTCCGAACTCAACAACCGCGGAGTGGCGGTCCTCGCCGAAATATCCGAAGGGTGCCTCGACCCGCTTTTGAAGAAAAAACTCTCCGTCTATTCCCAGGAACTGCTGTCCAAATCGCAATCGGTGACTCTGCAGCGAAATCCGGGCGGGCGGCGCCGGACTCCCTGGCTCATCGGTCTGGGGGCCGCTGCGCTGCTGGCCCTCTATCTGGCCATGCCCGAGCCGCCACTTTCTACGAGGGGAGGTAGCTCCGCTCCGGGAGCCCTGCTATCGGCTTCCAGAGCCACGCCCTTGTCCTACCAGGCGACCGCGCTTCAGCCAGCCTCAACTGTACCGGCAGGGGCGCTACCCAGTGCCAGCCGCGAGCAGGACGAGGGCACGGAGGAGCAGACGGAACAGTCGGCGACTCCGTTGAAGGGGGCCGTTGCTACGGGAGAGCAGACCACTAAGGTCAGGATCGTGAACAACCAGGTGCTGGTCCCCGTCACGCTGAAAAACGGAGGCGAGGCAGTCAGGGCCGAACTGGTGCTCGATACCGGATCGACGCGGACTTCAATTCATGAGGCACTTGCCGGGCGACTCCGGATCGACCTCCGACTTGCCAAGCTCACCCAGTCCGAGGTCGCCGACGGGAGGCTGATCCGTTCCCGCAGCGCCAGTCTCGACTCTCTGGCGGTGGGGCCCTTCACCATGGCCGCCGCTGAAGTGGACCTGATACCTTACAAGGGGAGCGAGGGAATTCATGATGGATTGCTCGGCATGGATTTCCTGAGCAAGCATCGCTACCAAATCGATATGGAGCACGAGCTGATCCACTGGTTTTGATGGGTGCGGGGTAGCCAGGTAGTTTTTTTTGCACCAATATTTTCCTCCCTGTGGTAAATAAGAATCCATAGAGACGGCATTGCCGCGCTAAAATGTGCGTCCCGGACAACCATATTGGACTGGAAGTTAGCAACCATCGTACAGTATCTTTCTTGCAGCGCACTGGGGAGGACTTTATCAACAAGGTGTATCTGAAACTCGTATTGACGACCTTTTTCTGGGGCGGCACCTTTGTCGCCGCTCGTTTCGCGGTGGGAGAGGCGCCGCCTTTTTTCGCGGCAAGCTGCCGCTTCCTCATCGCCACGCTGTTCCTGATTCCCCTGGCGGCCTGGCAGTCGCGCCGGGAAGGGCGCCGCTTTCCACTGCCGGGGAACTTCAGGCAGCTGGCAGGGCTTTTCAGCCTCGGGCTCACCGGGGTGTTCCTGTACAATGCGGTTTTCTTCACCGGACTGAAGCTCACCAGCGCCAGCAACGGAGCGCTCATCGTCGCCATCAACCCGCTGCTTACGGCCATCCTTTCCGCGCTTTGGCTGCGGGAGAGGGTCCGAGCCAGCCAGGCCGCCGGGCTGTTCCTTTCTCTTTTCGGGGTCGCCCTCGTGATAGCGCGTGGCTCGCTCGCGGTGGTCACCAGCCTCTCCTTTAACCGTGGGGACCTCATCATGCTGGGCGCGCCGCTCTGCTGGGCGCTCTACTCGGTCCTGGGCAAAAAGGTCCTCGCCAGGTTCACCCCGCTCGCGGCGACGGCCTATGCCGCCCTGTTCGGTGCCCTGCTCCTGGTGCCGGCTGCGTTTTGGGAGCACGCTGCGGCGGGCGGGCCCCTGCCGGGCTTCAGCTGGCTCGGCTGGCTCGCCATCCTGCAACTGGCCCTGCTCGGCACTGTCGTTGGCTTCGTCTGGTGGTACCAGGGGGTACAGCAAATCGGAACCGCGCGTGCCGCAGCCTTCGTCAACCTGGTGCCGCTCTTCGGCGCGGTGCTGGCGGCGCTCATCCTGGGAGAGCGGCTGGTTGCCGCCCAGATCTGGGGCGGTCTCCTGGTGGTAGTGGGGGTCTACTGGGGGAGCCGGCAGCCTGCCAGGCCGGCGCTCGGCGCGGCAGCTCTCAGCCTGGCGGCGGGAGGGGAGGGGTGAGGGACATTCTGGCGCGGCTGTCGGGTACGGCGCAACTGGTGCTCTTCGCCCTGCTTCCCGCGGCGAAAACCACAGCGACCTCATCTGAGAGCGTCGCCGCGGCTCCCCGTGAGTCCGAAGCCGGGGCAATTCCGGAACCAGCAACTGCGGCGCCCCCGGGTCCCGAAGGGGTCGCGTCGCCCGGGATAAAGCATGGGGAGCGGTGCGGGTTGCAGGATGACACTCCCCACGACCTCGAAGGCGCCTTGCGCTGCACGCCGCGCCTGGTCAGGGACGGGCTGGGGCGCCTCCTGGACAGCCGGGGGGAGTTGCGGCTCTTCTTTCCCCGCTGCCTGGCCATCGCCGCGCCGGTGCTTCTTTTCAGGTTGAAGCGTGAGGGGTTTTCCCGCTGTTCGGTTGCGGTGTCGGACCAGGGGCTCCTGGTGCGGGGCAGGCGCTAGCGGGGTTAAAACTGCCGGCTACCGGCGCGGGAGGACCTTGGGTTTGGGAAACTGCCGGCTCCCTGTCAAAGGGAGCCTGGGGGGGGGTAAACTGGTGGCTCCCCGTCCGGGACGCGGTGGGGTTAACTGCCGATCTTGCCGATCTCGAAACCGATCTGTTCCAGCGGAAGTACCACGTCCGCCACCTTCCCCTCGATGCAGGCGCGCGGCATGCCGTAGATGGTGGAGGTCTCCTCGTTTTGCACCAGTGTCACCCCGCCTTTTCCCTTCAGGTGCTGCATCCCCTTGAAGCCGTCATTCCCCATGCCGGTCAGGATGACTCCGAGCATCGAACCGCCGCAGGCGTCGCACATGGTGGTGAGCATCAGGTCGACGGAAGGGATGTAGATGTACTGCGGGTAGTCGGTAGTGGCCGCAGTCCGCAGCACGACGTTGTTCCCCTGCCGTACCAGTGAGCAGTGCCTGCCGCCCGGAGCTATCAGCACCTCGCCACCCTTGACGATGTCGCCGTCCGCCCCCTCGCGTATGGAGAGCGAGCATTTGGCGTTCAGCCGGTCGGCGTAGGGGCCGGTGAAGGCCTTCGGCATGTGGATCGCAACCACGATGCCGTGCGGGAAGTTGACCGGAATCCTGGAGAGCACCTCCTGCAGCGCGACGGGGCCGCCGGTCGAGGCGCCGATCCCGACGTAGCCGATCCTGCGGTGCGCGAACCTTGAAGGACGTACCTCGCTCGGGCTGACCAGGCGCGGCCGCTCCACCCCGATGACCCTGCGTTGCGGCTGCACCATGGAGTTGGATGCCTCCATGACCTTGGCGAGCAGCGCCTCCTGGAAGGCGCGCTGGGAATCCTTGCAGTCACTCACGTTCTTCGGGACGTAGTCGATGGCGCCAGCGTCCAACGCCTCGAAGGTGGAGCGCGCACCCTCGCAGGTGAGGGTGGAGACCATGAGCACCCGGGTCGGCTGCTTCGCCATGATCTGCTTCAGGGCGGCAATGCCGTCCATGCGGGGCATCTCCACGTCCATGGTGATCAGGTCGGGCTTGAGTGCCAGGGCCTTCTCCACGCCCTCCACCCCGTCGGACGCGATGCCGACCACCTCGATACGCGGCGCGCGGGACAATATTCCCCGGATCGCCATCCGCATGAAGGAGGAATCGTCGACGATGAGCACCCTCAGTTTGCTTTCCCGCGCGCTGGTGAACATGGCTGGTTTCAGCCTCCTATTCCCTGGAAAATCGACTTGACCATGTCCTGGATCTCGGGCACCCGGTCCTCAAGCTCGTAGCAGAAGCGCTCCACGTCCAGGTCCGCCAGGTTGGGGGCATATCCCTTCAGGATCGACCAGGCCTTTTCTTCGGCGAGGTTGAAGGAGACCCAGGAATGCCCGCCGTAGTCGAGCTGGCAGACGGAGCAGAACAGGTCGGCGATGTTCACGATGGCGCACAGGGTCGGGTCGAGGACCGCCTCCTCCGGCGCGTGGTGCAGCGCGATCACCTCGCAGTAGTCCGCCGGGAAGTTCCACTTGCGGGCGATGCAGAGCCCCACCTCGTTGTGGGAGGTGCCCAGGAACTCGGCCTCCTTCTGCACCAGGCGGAAGGGCTGACCCTGCACCGAGTCGAGCAGCGCCCGGAAGGCGTCCTGCCGGTAGAAGCTCAGGAACACCTCGCCGATGTCGTGCACGATGCCGACCAGGTAGGCCTTCTCCGTGTCGGGGTAACGCACCCGCTGGGCGATGATTTTGGAGACCACCCCGACGCCGAAGGAGTGCTCCCAGAAACTCTTGATGTCGATGATGCCGTCCCTGCCCTGGAACACGTCGACGAAGGAACAGGTGAAGGCGAGCTCGCGTATATGGCGGAAACCGAGGTAGATGAGCGCCCGCTTCACCGACTTGATTTCATGCGCAGGCTTGTAGAGCGGGGAGTTCACCATCTTGATGACCCGTGCCGCCAGGACCTGGTCGGCCAGAATCATGTCGGCCACCTCGTCCAGCTCCACCCCCGGCTTGTCCAGGAGCTCGATGACCCTGGTTGCCACCTGCGGGATGGTGGGGAGATCGACGAAACTCGCCACCATCTCCTGGGCCGTCTGCATCATGGCTGCTTTTTCCATACCTTCGTCCTCACTTGTTATAGGTAAATCCGCCCGGGAAGTGTACGGTCTTGAACTTGTCGTTGACACCGTGCAACGATTCGGACTGTCCCACGAAGAAATAACCGTACGACTGCAGGTTGTTGTAGAAATGCTGAACCACCTTGCTCTTGGAAGCTGCATCGAAGTAGATCAGCACGTTGGCGCAGAAAATGAAGTCGAAACTTTTCATGAAGAGCATCTTGTTGTCGTCGTAGAGATTCAGCTGGTTGAAGGTGGCGAGCTTCTTCACCTCCGGGGAGAGCACGAACTTGCCGGGCGCCTCCTCTTTGAAGTACTTCTTGAGGTAGAAATCGGGCGTGTTGCGCACCGAATAGCTGTTGTACACCCCCTCTTTGGCCTGGCCGATGACCGTCTCGTTGATGTCGGTACCGACGATCTCGATAATCCAGTCTTTCAGGAGCGTAGCCCGCTTCTCCAGAAGCAGCATCGCCATGGTGTAGGCCTCCTCCCCGGAGGAGGAACCGGCGCTCCAGATGCGCAGCTTCTTGAATCCGATCTTCCCCTTGACTGCGACGATCTCCGGCAGGAACTTGTTCTCCAGCGCGTTTAACTGCGGCAGGTTGCGGAAGAAGCAGGTCTCGTTGGTGGTGATCTCGTCCAGAAGCTTCTTGAGCTCCGCGGAGCCGGTGGCGCCGCCCCGCACGTACTGGTAGTACTCCGCGTGGGTTTTGCTCCCGGTAACCTCCATCCTGCGGGAAAGCCGGCTCTCCAGGAAGTACTTTTTGGAACTGTGGAAGTAGATGCCACAGACATTATATATGTAGTCCCGGAGCTGCTCGAAGTCCTTGTCGGAGATCTTCTGGGCGCTGCCTTTCATGTCCATTGGTTTGCTTTCGAATGCCATTATCGTCCCCTCAGGCGGTTTTCCTAACTCCGGCAGCCTCGCCGCCTCCGACGAGCCCCATCGGGTCCACGATCAGCGCCACCCGACCATCGCCCATGATGGTCGACCCGCCGATGCCCGGGAGGTTGGCAAGGAACTTGCCGAGCGACTTGATGGCAACCTCCTGCTGGCCCAGGAGCCTGGTCACCACGAGTCCGACCCGTTTCTCAGCGACTCCGACGATCACGACGTAACAGGTCCTGCGGTCGGCACCCGACTCGGCGCAGGAGAACACCCGCTGCAGCCGTAAGAGCGGCAGCACGGAGTCGCGCAGCTTGAGCACCTCTTGCCCCCCGATCAGGTGGAAATCGTCCTGGTTCACCCGCATGGTCTCGATGACCGAGGCGAGCGGTATGGAGTAGACCTCGCGCTCCACCTCCACCAGCAGGGACTGGATGATGGCGAGGGTAAGCGGGAGTTTCAGGATGAACTCGCTTCCCCGGCCCAGATCGTTCTTGATTTCGATGATGCCGTTGAGCTTCCTGATGTTGGTGCGCACCACGTCCATGCCGACGCCGCGCCCCGACAGGTCGGTTGCCTGCTCCTTGGTGGAAAAGCCCGGCAGGAAGAGCAGATCGAGGATCTCCCGGCTTCCCATGATGGCGAGCTGCTCCTCCGTGATGAGACCCTTCTCCAGCGCCTTGCGCGACACCCGGTCCGGGTCGATGCCCCGGCCGTTGTCCTTGATAGAGATGACGATCTGGTTCCCCTCGTGGGCGGCCGCCAGGACGACGGTACCGTTGCGGCTCTTGCCCGCAGCCAGCCGCTCGTCCGGGGTCTCCAGGCCGTGGTCCAGCGCGTTCCTGATCAAGTGGATCAAGGGATCGCCGATCTCGTCGACCACGGAGCGGTCCAGCTCGGTCTCCTCGCCGATGATCTGCAGGTCGACTTCCTTGCCGAGGTCGCGCGCCAGGTTGCGCACGATGCGGGGGAATTTCTTGAAGACCTTCTCGACCGGCAGCATCCTCATCTTGAGGACCTGCATCTGCAGCTCGGAGGTGACGAAGTTGAGGCGCTTGGAGAGTTTGCCGAAGTCGTCAGAGAAACCGGCCGGGTCGAGCCCGAACTGGTAATCGCTGTGCAGCTGGATCATCCGGTTGCGCTCCAGCACCAGCTCGCCGACCTGGTTCATCAGGTCGTCCAGGCGCTTCACGTCGACCCGGACCGTCGAGTTGTCGGCCAGCTCCTCACCCTTGGCGGCCGGGGCCTTCTGAGGCTCCTTGAGCTTGGGGGGCGGGGCCGCGACCTGGGGCGGGGCGGCCGGTGGCGCCTGACCCGCGCCCTCCGCCTTGGGTTTCTCCTCCTGCAGGGAGGCGAAGACCGGCGCGAGCACGGTCGCCTCGGTGGCCGATTCCGAGAGGAACGGGATCAGCTTCGCGATGGTGTCCTCCAGTTCGCGCTCCACGATGTCGCCGCCCTTGATGTCGCTCACCAGGGTCTTCACCAGATCGACCGCTTCCAGGATGACGTCCATGATCTCCGGAGTGAGGGTCAGCTCCCCCTTCCTCAGGCGGTTCAGCACGTCCTCCGTCTTGTGGGTCACCTTGACCAGCAGGTCGAAGCCGAGGAAACTCGAGGCTCCCTTCACCGTATGGATGGAGCGGAAGATCCGGTTCATCAGCTCGGCGTCTTCCGGGCTCTTTTCCAGGGTCACCAGGTCGTCGTCCAGTTTTTCGAGTAGCTCGGTGGTCTCGGCTAGGAAACCCTCCAAGAGCTCTTGATCTTCGCAATCTATTGCCATTGTCTGCTCCGGGAACCGGGGTAGGTTTACCCCGTTCGTGCCGTCTTACGCCACGCTGCTGAACATCCGTCTCTCGTCGGCGGAAAACATCCGCTCCAGGTCCAGCAGCACCAGGAGGCGGTCGGCCTGGTTGATGACCCCGGCCATGCACTCCTGCTCGATGCCGCTCGACACCACCGGAGGTGGCGGCTGGATCTCCTTCTCCGAGATGCGGATCACCTCCGAGACCTCGTCGACGATGAAGCCCATCATCTCGCCGACGACCTCCATGACCATGATGCGGGTGCGCTTGTCGTACTCCGCCTCCGCGAGGTCGAACTTGCGCCGAAGCGAGATGATCGGGATCACCTTGCCGCGCAGGTTGATGACCCCCTCCACGTAATGCGGGGTGTTCGGAACGCGGGTGATGTTGAGCATCCGGATGATTTCCCGCACCATCAACACGTTGATGCCGTACTCCTCTTTCTCCAGGTTGAAGCTGACCAGTTGAATCAGCTCTCCCCCGTACTCCTCGCTCTTCAATTTGAGTGCGGTCTGCATGGATCCTCCGTGTGCTGCTGGCTCTGGGGGATGGCCCTGCCTGACCGCGTCCCCTCTGCTTTTACTATTCGGTTGCAACTGCCAAAGGTTGAATGCTTTTTTTTAGCCGTCCGGGGCCGGGAATGCTCCACCCGCGGAGGCCTGGAGGGAACCGGTGCCGGGGCGCCGTCAAATGGCGGGCCGGCACCATGCAAAATATTGACGAATAAGGTTCCAGGGGCAGTCATTTTATTGACATTAGCCCAATATATCGTTATAGTTTTCCAGCGATACAGTCTTGTATCGGCCGAATCCAGAGCAACTTTAATCGAAATCGGGGAAACGATGGAAACGCCCAGAATAATGATTGCAGATGACGATAAAAAGACCCGCGATTTCGTTGCGGCTTTCCTGAGCTACAAGGGTTATCACGTATTTCAGGCCTTTGACGGGCAGGACGCGCTGCAAAAAATAGAGTTGAACGACGTGCAGATGGTCATCACGGACATCATGATGCCCCGGGTAAACGGCCTGGAGTTCATCAAACAGCTGAAGTCGATCCGCCCCGAGATCGTCACCATCGCCTACAGCGCGTTCGCCAACCACGAGATGACGGCCAATCTGCTGAAGGCGGGCGCCTTTTTCTACCTGGAAAAGCCCTTCAACCTGGAGGAGCTGGAAACCCACGTGAAGAGGGGTCTCGAGCACCAGGCGCTGCAGAGCAAGAGTTTTCGGTCCAAACCGTGCATAAAGAACAGGGCGCTCTTAAACAACATCATCGGGGAGAGCGAAAAGATGCTCTCGCTCTTCGAGATGGTGGAGAAGGTGGCCACCTCGGATTCCACCGTGCTGATCCAGGGGGAGTCGGGGACCGGCAAGGAGCTGGTGGCCCGCGCCATCCACGACCTGTCCAATCGAGCCTCCCGCAACTTCGTCGCGGTGAACTGCGCGGCGATCCCCGACGAGCTCTTGGAGAGCGAACTGTTCGGCCACGTCAAGGGGTCCTTCACCGGCGCCGTGGCGACCCGCATCGGCCGTTTCGAGATGGCGGACAAGGGGACCCTGTTCCTGGACGAGATCGGCGACATGAAGGCGAACCTGCAGGTGAAGCTGCTGCGGGTGCTGCAGAGCAGGGAGCTGGAGCCGGTGGGCGCCACCCGGAGCAAGAAGGTCGACGTCCGGATCATCGCGGCGACCAACCAGAACCTGGACCAGATGGTGGTTTCCAAGGCGTTTCGCGAGGACCTCTACTACCGGCTCTCGGTAATCCCGATCATCCTCCCCCCCCTGCGGGAGCGGGAGGCCGACATAGGGCTCTTGCTGAACAGCTTCCTGGAGAAGTTCAACAAGTCCAAGCAGCGCAAGGTGGCGGGTTTTGACAAGCAGGTGATGGAGATCCTGACCAACTACGAATGGCCCGGCAACGTCCGGGAGCTGGAAAACCTGGTGGAGCGGCTGGTGATCATCAAGGGAAACGGCGTCCTTACCTTCCAGGACCTTCCCGAGAAGTACCGGGGCGGCAGGTCGGCCGCCGTGCGGACCGAGCAGATGACGCTCCCCGAGGACGGTTTCTGCCTGAACAGCGCCGTCGAGGAGTTCGAAAACAGGCTCATTCTCCAGGCCCTGGAAAAAAGCGGCGGCAACAAGAAAGAGGCCGCCGAGCTCCTCAACCTGAAGCGCACCACCCTGATAGAAAAGCTGAAGAAAAAGAAGCTGGTGTATGGCGAGACGCCATTTTCCCCATGAAAAAGGTAGCGAGACATGTCGGTAAATCCGGTAGCGGCGGCGCAGTGGTTGGAAATCCAGAAAAAGGCAGGCGAGCCGGGTGCGGCTGCTGCCGTTCCCTTTGAAGAGCTCCTCGCCGCCCGGAGCGGCCCGGCCGGTGGCGAGCCGGTCAGTGCGGCGACCGCCGCGGAACTGCTCCGCCTGAGGATGATGAGCTCCGCCCTGAACCTGGGCAACGACCAGGCCCAACCCGCCTCCCTCCAGTCCCAGGGCGTGCAGACCCTGCTGAACAAATTCCTGGCCCAACTCCCGAAAGACGCTCCCACTGCGGCACTGCTGGAGCCCGGCCCCGCCGAGGCTGACAGCGACGTCGCTCCGGTGGCCGCGGCGAGCGACCCGCTTCCTGAAAACCCCACCATCGGCGCCATCATCCAGAAGGCCTCGCAGCGCTACGGCGTCGACGCCGACCTGATCAAGGCGATCATCAAGCAGGAAAGCAACTTCAACCCGCGGGCCGTTTCCTCTGCGGGCGCGCAGGGGCTCATGCAGCTGATGCCGTCGACCGCCCGGGGACTCGGGGTAACCGACTCGTTCGACCCCGAGCAAAACGTCATGGCCGGGACCCGGTTCCTGAAGGACATGCTGCAGCGCTACGGCGGGAACCTGGATGACGCCCTGGCGGCCTACAACTGGGGGCCCGGGAACGTGGACCGGCACGGCAGTTCGAGCGCCGTCCTGCCGCGCGAAACCAGGGCGTACCTCGCCAAGGTGAAGGGGTATTATTCCCAGAACCTCGGCTGACCGGACGCAGCGGCTTTCCCTGGCGCTTCAAGGGTGGATAAAAGAAATGCTGAGGCGGCGCATTCGCGCCGTTTAATAGGAAAAGACCGAAGGCTTAGCGCCTTCGGTCTTTTTTTGATCTGCAGCTTTTAAGATTTTGATTCCCCTCTTGGCACGGAAGGCGGGCGAATACAAGATTCGCCCCTACCAGCGCGATGAGGTGTAGGGGCGAACCTCGTGTTCGCCCGTGAGCTGCGTCCGCATTCACCCCGCGTGGGCACCGGGTGCCCACCCGACCCACTTTTTTGATCTGCAGCTTGTTACCAGATGATTCAAACGGGGAGCTATTCCCTCACGTAGATATCCTGGTCGGAGCGGTCCACCATGGCCATGACGCGCATGTACTCGTCCTCGATCATGTCGTAGTGCCCCTGGGTTTCCTTGATGACCGTCTCGAACACGCGCCGCACCAGCGGGTCGACGATGTCCTTGACGAGGACCGTGTACAGTTCGATGCAGGCCTTTTCCTCCCGGAGTGCGATCTCCAGCGCCTCCTGCTCGTGGACGTCGGCCGCCAGGGCCTTCTCCAGGGCGATGTGCGTGGCGGAGAGCTTGTCGACCGGGCTGTTCAGAAACTCCGGAAGGTTCCCGAGGTCGCCGCCCTTGTAGTGGTCGAAGAACGCTTTCAGGTGGCCTATCTCCTCATTCGCCAAGAGGGTGAAGACTTTTTTGGACCTTTCATCCGCAGTGATCGAACCCGCCTTCTGGTAGAAGTCCATGCTCTCTTTCTCGGTCTTGATGGCGAGCTTTAACGCCTCTTGCAGGGTGTACTCTTTCATCATGGCTGCACCTCCCTCAGCTGGTTAAAATTGCATGGTTAAAGTATCCTAGCGTGTAAGTATACCGGAAGGGTAACCGAGGTCAACTGCAGGCAGGGAAATAATGAATGGGCGGGTGCTCCAGGTGCGGCGCCCTGGCTGGCCTGAGCGATTTCGCCCTCCACCGGCGAGCGCAAGGCCGCCAACAGGAGGTTTAGGATGCTGCCGGGGTAGGGATCGAGCGCGCCGGCTGCATGGCAACGCTAATTAGATGGGATGCGCTGAGGATTCATGTGCGTATGCCGAGCCTTTCGAGCCGAAAGAGGCTCCGCGCGTTGTCCGTGGTGGCCCGGCCTAGCTGCTCCAGAGTGATCCCCCTGATCTGCGCCACCCGCCGTGCGGTGTCGAGCAGATATTCCGGCAGATTTATCCCGCCCCGATGCGGCTCAGGCGCAAGGTCGGGGGCGTCGGTCTCCAGGAGCAGGCGCTCCAGTGGGACGCAGGCGGCGACCGCGGGAGGGCGCACGGCGTTTTGGTAGGTGACGCTGCCGGCCAGGGAGATGTGCAGGCCGCGTCGGACGCAGTCCCGGGCGGTCTCGGGGCTGCCGGAGAAGGCGTGCATGACGCCTGCCAGACGCCCCGCACTATCCTCTGCCAGGATCGTCAGCAGGTCACCGAAGGCCTGGCGGCAGTGCAGCAGGACCGGGAGCCCCGCCTGGACGGCGAGCCTCAGTTGGGCCCGGAAGGCGTGCTGCTGCAGCTCGCGGGAAGGGGCCGCCAGGGCATAATCGAGGCCGATCTCGCCGATCGCCACGGCACAGGGGCTCAGGCGCAGCAGTTCGGCGAGCATCTCGGGGGTAAGCAGGTCGGCGTGCATCGGGTGCACGCCGAAGGCGGGGGCGACTTCGGGGTAGCGCCGGGCCAGGGCGGCTATTCCGGGCCAGCCGCCGGGGTGGACGCCGGGGACCAGGAATCCGCCGACTCCGGCTGCTTGGGCCGCCGCGAGCCGGCGGGGGAGGTCCGGGCGGAGCAGGGGGTGGTCCAGGTGGCAGTGGCTGTCAAAGTACATGGACTATTGGGTGATTCCGGGGTGGTCCCTCAGTTCCTTGATGATCTCGACCTGGCGCCGGAAGATGTACTGGGAGATGCACAGTTCGGCGGCGCGGGTGGCCTCCATCTCGAAGATCAGGCGGCAGCCGTCGCTTCCCGGCTTGATGGTCAGCAGGGAGGCCGGGACCGTGATGACCTCGTTGGGCAGGGTGACGCTGAGTTCACCCTTTTCGCTCAGCGGCAGGCCCGGGTCCGCCGTTACCGCGATGGAAACGCCCGTCAGCGACATGTCGAACAGCTTGCCGGTGACGGAGGCGCCGGCTGCGTTGAAGGTCGCCTGGATGGGGTCGCTGAGCTCCACCCGGACTGCCATCCTGCGGTCCGCGCGCACGACTGCGTAGGAGAAGCCGGAGAGCACGATCCTCGATTTCACCACGTTCACGTAGTTGACCTGGGCGATGACGTCCCGGTGGAAATGACGGCTCTTGAGGACGGTGACCTTTTCCTGGGCGATGACGACTGCCTGGATCTGGTGCACCGCTAGCTCAGCGGAGTCATCCTCCACGGTCAGCACGCTGGCCCCGTAACTGACCGGGACCTGGCGGAAGTAGTTGACCAGTTTCAGATCGTTGTTCAGCCGACCTGCCAGTATCCCAGCGAGGGCGGCGAGGATCTGTTTGCTGTCCTCGGCCTGGCCCGCGACCTGTATCCTTTGATAGATATCGTTCATCAATCACCCGAAAAAATTTATTGCCCTTTTACACGGGGCGTGCAATTATAATACCTTATATTCAGCCCGGCGAAGATACCCTCTTCGCCTTTATTTTGTCCAGCGTTTTCTATACGGGAGTTTCCAGTTGATGCGGTACCACGAGCAGGAGATAGAGAAGAGGCGCACCTTCGCCATCATCAGTCACCCCGATGCGGGGAAAACCACCATCACGGAGAAACTGCTCCTCTTCGGAGGGGCGATCCAGCAGGCGGGCGAGGTGCGCGCCAGGAAATCGGCGCGCCACGCGACGAGCGACTGGATGGAGATGGAAAAGCAGCGCGGCATCTCCGTCACCTCCTCGGTGATGAAGTTCGGCTACCGCGATTTCGAGATCAACCTGCTGGACACCCCCGGTCACAACGACTTCTCGGAGGACACCTACCGGACCCTCACCGCGGTCGACTCGGTCCTGATGGTGATCGACTCGGTGAAGGGGGTGGAAAGCCAGACCAAGAAACTTCTGGAGGTCTGCCGCCTGCGCCACACCCCGATCATGACCTTCATCAACAAGCTGGACCGCGAGGGGCGCGAGCCTCTGGACCTTTTGGACGACATCGAGAACTCCCTCCAGATCCAGTGCGCGCCCATGACCTGGCCCATCGGTATGGGAAAGCGCTTCCGGGGCACCTACCATCTCTACTCCAAGGAGATCACCTTCTTTGACCCCGAGGCCGACCACGGCGTCGGGGAGGTGGTCACCGTCCAGGGGCTGGACGACCCACGGCTCGACGAGCTGCTGGGGAGCCAGGTGGCGGAGCTGCGGGCCGACGTGGAACTCCTGGAGGGCGCGGCCCACCCCTTCGACCTGGAAGAATACCTGGCCGGGCGCCAGACCCCGGTATTCTTCGGGAGCGCCATCAACACCTTCGGCGTGCAGCAGCTGCTGGACTCCTTCGTGGAGCACGCCCCCTCGCCGCTGCCGCGCGAGGCCTCCACCCGGACCGTCTCCCCCTACGAGGAGCCCTTCACCGGGTTCACCTTCAAGATCCAGGCGAACATGGACCCGGCGCACCGGGACCGGATCGCCTTCTTCAGAATCTGCTCCGGCAAGTTCGTGCGCGGCATGAAGGTGAAGCACCTGAGGCTGGGGCGCGAGGTGCAGATAGCCAACGCGACCATCTTCATGGCCCAGGACCGCACCAACATCGACGAGGCTTATGCCGGCGACATCATCGGCATCCACAACCACGGCACCATCAAGATCGGCGACACCTTTACCCAGGGCGAGGAACTCAAGTATACCGGCATCCCGAACTTCGCGCCGGAGCATTTCCGCAAGGTGCGCATCCTGAACCCGCTCAAGTCCAAGGCGCTGGAGAAGGGGCTGGTGCAACTGGCCGAGGAGGGGACCACCCAGGTATTCCGGCCGCTCATGGGCGCCGACTGGATCGTCGGGGCGGTCGGCATGCTGCAGTTCGACGTGGTCATGCACCGCCTTGAGCACGAGTACGGCGTCAAATCGGTGTACGAGCCGGTCTCCTACGTGACGGCGCGCTGGGTGACCGGGGAGAGGAAGCGTCTCGACGAGTTCCAAAAGAGAGAGGCGATGAACCTTTACCTGGACGGCGAGGGGAACCTCGCCTACCTGGCGGGGAGCCAGTGGCGGCTGGACAACACCATGGAGACCTGGAAGGACCTGACCTTTCACGCGACCCGTGAGCACAGCTAGCGCAGCCGAGGGGAAGAGCCTGTCGTCCGGTGCGCTCCTGGTGCTGGCGGCGGGCGTACTCTGGGGTACTACCGGCACCACCCAGGCGCTCGCTCCGGCCGGGGCGTCGCCGACCAGCATCGGTGCCATGCGCCTTTTGGTGGGCGGCGGTGTCCTGATGCTGTTGGCCCTGGCGCGCGGCGGGCTGGGGACCGGACGCTGGCCGGCCTTCGGGACCCTCCTGGCAGGCGCCTGCGTCGCATCGTACCAGCTCTGCTTTTTCGCGGCGGTGCAGCGGACCGGCGTCGCGGTCGGCACTCTGGTCGGGATCGGGAGTTCTCCGGTCATCGCCGGGGTGCTGGGATTCGTCTTTCGGGGGGAGCGGCCCGGACGCCGCTGGCTGGTGGCGACGCTGTTCGCCCTTTTAGGGTGCGGGTTTTTGGTCGGGGGTGGCGGCAAGCTCTCGGCGGACCCCTGGGGAATCCTGCTGGCGCTGGGGGCCGGTGCTTCCTACGCGAGCTATACCATGGCGATCAAGGGGCTTTTGCCGGGGCGCACCCCGGACGCGGTCATGGCGGTGGTCTTCTGCATCGGCGCCCTGCTGCTCTCCCCTCTGCTCGTCACCTCGGACCTGCACTGGATTGCCGCGCCGCGCGGGATAGCCGTCGTACTCTACCTCGGCGTCGTGGTCACGGCGCTCTCCTATTGGCTCTTCGCCAGGGGACTCCGAAGCGTGCCGGTGGCGACCGCCGTTACCCTTTCGCTTGCCGAGCCGCTGACCGCGGCGCTGCTCGGTATCGTCATCCTTGGCGAGCGGCTGAGCCCTATCGCCCTGGCCGGCATTCCGCTGCTCTTCGCGGGCCTCGCCGTGCTGACCGGTTCCCTGGGCGGGAAGAAAAACTAGCGTTCAGCAGTACCAGGACTCGGGTGCGCCTCAGGTCCGGCCGATCCGATCAGGCCGATCTCAGGCGCGCGCCAGCTTTTACCCCTCAAGCTTTAGAAACGCCAAGAGCCTTTCCCAGGAAGCGTTCACCACCTGCTCCTCGGCAACCCCCGCCTCTTCAATCAAACGCAGTGCGTTATGAAAAATGCCGACCCCCTGCGAGATGTGCGCGTCGCTTCCGATCAGAAGCAGCGTTCCCGTCTCCGCGCAGATGCTGGCGATATCCGTGCAATTGCCCAGGCTCCCCTTGCGGCTCACCCCCAGCGAAGAGTTGTTGATCTCCAGCGCGGTACCCGTTCTGAGGGCTCCCAAGGCGATTGCCCGGTAATCCAGCGGGAAGAGGGGGTTGCCCGGGTGGGAGATGCAGTTCACCCGCGGGTTCTCCATGGCGGCCAGCACGGCCTGCGTGTTCGCCTCGACGCCCCGGCCGCAGAAGCCGCACCCCTCGTGCAACCCCGCCATGACGAAGTCCAGGTCGTCGAGCACGCCCTGGTCCAGGTCGAGCGCCCCCTGCTGGTTTAGGATGTTCGCCTCCACGCCGCGGAAAATTCTGACTCCCGCAATGCTGTGGGGGATGAAGCGCATGGCGCAGAAGTGGAAGCGGTGCGGTCCACCGGGGAGCGCTGGGCCGTGGTCGGTGAGTGCCAGGCCCTGGAGCCCTTTTTCTGCGGCCGCCTGTGCGAGTTCGTTGACCGTCGAGTAGGCATGACCCGAGGCGATGGTGTGGGTGTGCAGATCTGCGATTATTCTCATCATTGGACTATTTCATAGTGTCTACGAAATGTCAAGGCAGCGGCCGGGGGGGCCCTTGCGCTCCCCGGCTCGGCCCGGGCGGCTGTGCCCGGCGCGCTTGAAGACTCTCCCTCGTTCATGGGGAGAGCCGGGGTCACTGCGTTACGTTAAGGTTTTCGCTTGGTAGTCTCTGGTTCTGTCCCCCCTATGAAATGGCTCTGTTAGGCGCAGTTGTTGTTTTCCAACGTCTAGCGGGTGAATGCGGATGCAGCGCACGGGCGAACACGAGGTTCGCCCCTACACCTCATCGCGCGGGTAGGGGCGAATCTTGTATTCGCCCGCCTTCCGTGCCCCGAGGGGAATCAACATCAGCCCCTAACAGCGCCTATGAAATAGGGGGAAGCTGAAGTGAAGCAGGGGGGTGTTTCCGCCGGCAGAGAGACCCCCCTGTCTCGCTGCGCGAGCCTTCCCCCTACTTCGCAGGGGGGACACAGCAAAAGTCCCTTCGCTAACGTAACGGCGGTGAGGGGACGGGGTGCATAAAAAAAGGGCGCGCCTCGCGGCACGCCCTAAATTTCCAGCAACTGCAGTAAAACCTACTTAGCAACGGTCTTAGCCAGTTCCAGTGCGATGTCCTTGTAGGGGTTCGCGTACAGGATGATCAGGCAGACGACCAGCGCGTAGATCGCCAGGGACTCGATCATGGCCAGACCGATCATCATGGTGGTCAGGATCTTCCCGGAAGCGCCGGGGTTACGGGAAACGCCTTCAACTGCGCTCTTGACTGCGAGGCCCTGGCCGATGCCGGTTCCCAGCGTGCCGAGTGCCATTCCGATGCCTGCTGCGAGTACACACATGGTAAAAAAGTTCATCGATGTATCTCCTTTTCTGCTTAATATTTCCTAAATAGTATAGGAAGGGGGAAAACTAGGTTAAGGCTTAGGTTAAGGTTGAGGGCCGGCTATTACTAAACCTCAACCTCAACCTCAATCTGTTTTTAGTGCGCGTGCTCCAGCGAGCCCTGGATGTAGATCATGGCCAGCAGCATGAAGACGAAGGCCTGGATGAAGGAAACCAGCACCCCCATCAGCATCATCGGCAGCGGCACCAGGAACGGGGCGAGTCCGAAGAAGATGATCAGAACCAGTTCGTGGCCGTTCATGTTTCCGAAGAGTCGCAGCGTGAGCGAGATGACCCGGCTGCAGTGTCCGATGACCTCGATGAAGAACATCATCGGAGCGAGCCAGGCGATCGGCCCCAGGAAATGCTTGACGTAGCCGGCGCCGTGCTCCTTGACACCTACCACGTGGGTGGTGACGAAGACGATGACTGCGCAGGCCGCGGTCGTGTTGATGTTCGCGGTCGGCGGGTAGAAGCCGGGAATCAGGCCAACCAGGTTCGAGACCAGGATGAAAACGGCCAGGGTCGCGATGAGCGGGAAGAACGGCTTGCCCTTTTCGCCCATGGTTTCCACCAGCATGTTCTCGATGCCGCCTACGACGACCTCCATGAAGTTCTGCAGGCCGGAGGGAACCGCCTTCAGCCCCTTGGTAGCGGCCATGGACATGAGCACCAGGCCGATCATGATGAGCCAGGTATAGACGACGGCGTCAGCGCCGGCCTCTTTCATGCCGAGCGGAGCGAGAATCTCGCGGAAAAATTGCAGGAACAGGTATGGATGGACCATGCAGCTAGCCTCCTTTGCGGGTGGACAGGTATATTGAGAAAATTATGATGTTTATTACGAGAACCGAGAGCCCGAGCAGCAGGCCGAAGATGTCGGCGCCCAGGCGGACGATCAGAACGTACAATAAAACCGCCATGACGGCGAGCCGCAACAGGTAGCGCAGGGTCGCGTAACGCGACGCGCTGCCGGGGTTCAGCGTGAGTGCCGCTTCCAATCCGCGCCGCAGCCACATGAAATTGGCTGTGGCAAGCACCCCTCCGGCCAGCAGGGAGGCGCCGAACTTGGCCGAATAGAGCAGGGCCAAGGCTCCGCCCGCAACAGTACTCAGTATCAGGCTTCCAGCAACCAGCCTGGGGAAGATGTTATCCTCGTTTATTCTGGTCCGGCCCGTCATCGCGCAGTTCTTTTCCGGCAAGTATGAAGATGTTGCGGAAACCGGCCGCAATGCCGAAGAAAAGAAAAATGAAGAAAAACCACGGCTTGGTCCCAAGCCAGGCGTCCAGTTTAAGGCCAACCCAGACACCGATGGCGATGGCTACCGCAAAGGCGATTCCCATGGTCGAAACCATGCCGAGGGTTCTCAGGAGGCCTTTCTTCTCCTCGTCCATCAGATCCCCCTTTCTGCCGGCGCAAGCGTGTAACGGCAGAAACCTAGGCTAAATAGCATGGTAACGCTGCGAATGTCAATACCTTTCGGAGTATTCACTCACAAAGTGTATACCGCAGCCAGGATCGGAGTTCCCGTCACCCGGGAATCCGTCGGCTCGCAGCGAGCTACCGGCTCTCTATCATGCCCCTCGCTTTACATTTTCCGCTCCTCTCAGAATTATTTCCAGACGTTATTGCGGCAGGCTACTTGCAAGGTAAAATATTAGAGAATATATATTAAGCTTTTGACCAGGACCGCTGGCGAGCTGATCTTGGGTGCCTGTAAATATTCCTCTGCATAATTTTCTGACAGCGGTTTGCGCCGCGATTGCCGCGCCCGAAGGCGCACGTTTTACAGGTTCCCAGCTTGCCGTACGGGCGACCAGAACATCGGGGGAGGTGTTTCATGCCAGAGAGACTCGGTGAAATGTTGCTCCATTTGGGTGCTCTTACCGAGGCACAACTGGAGGAGGTGCTCAGTGCCCAATCGATCTATGGAGGACGGCTTGGCACCAACCTGGTCGAGATGGGACTCCTCAGCGAGGAACACCTGGCCCGACTGCTGAACCAGAAGCTCGGCGTCCCCAGCGTCGATGCCGAGAGCCTGGAGCGGGTGTCGGATTCCCTGATCTCCCTCATCCCGCAGGAAATGGTGCGGCGCTTCAAAGTACTTCCGATCGCGCTGGACCGCAAACGGCTCACCCTCGCCATGGCCGACCCCTCCGACTTCAGCGCCATTGACGAACTGGGGTTTTTTACCGGCATGGTCATCGTGCCGCGGGTCTGTTCCGAGTTGCGGCTCTCACTGGCAATGGAGCGCTACTACGGCATAAAGCGCTCGCTGCATTTCATCCCGGTAGAGGGGGGAATGAGGACACGGATGGTCAGTTTGAGCAGGGAGAGCGCCGGGTTGGCACCTGCCGAAATGAGCCTCTCGACAGTTCTGGAGCCTGAGCCCGAGACCGACCCGAGTGCGGCCGGTGCACCAGCTCAGCCCGATACGAACGGCAGCGCGGGCCCGGGCACCGGAACGGACGCGTCAGCGCGCGGCAGCGCGCGGCGCCTGAGCCTGGAGGCTGTGGCACAGAAATTAGCGACCGTGTCAGGCGAGGCCGAGGTGGTCACGACCCTGATGTCCTATCTCAAGGAGGAGTTCGACCGGGCCGGATTCCTGAGCCTCAGGCGCGGGTCGGCCCTGGGGGTGCAGGCGGTTGCCGACCGGAGGGCGATCCCCGGCTTCTCCGGTCACCTGGTCGGATTGGAGGAGGCCACTCTCCTTAAGAAGGTGTTGGAGGAAAAGGCTCCCTACCTGGGCAAGTTCCCGGAAAAGAGCGCCGAGGAGCGCCTCCTGAAAAGCATCGGCGGCAAGCCGGGAGCGCCGGCACTACTGCTGCCGCTTGCCATCGGCGGACAGGCCGTCGCTTTGCTGATCGTGGAGGACGATAACGGCAGGCTGGGGCCGGGGGTGTTCGACCTGAGGCGGGTGGCGGCCAAGGCGGAACTCGCCTTCGAAATGCTCGGTATCAGGAAAAAGATTGGTCTAGTGTGAGGTGGGGAACTCTCAGGACCGAAAAAAAGGCGGCGTCCCTGCTCTATGAGGGACGCCGCCTTTCTCTTTTACCGATGTTTTCAGCCGGGTACTAAAGGCTCTTGAAGCATTTGGCGGCAGCTGCGATGGTGCGCTCCAGCTCCTCGAAGCTGTGGGAGATGCCGACGAAGGCGGTCTCGAACTGCGACGGCGCCAGATAAATTCCTTCTTCCAGCATGCCGCGGAAGTAGGCCGCAAAGGCCTTGGTGTCGCAGAGCGCGGCGCTGTTCCAGTCGTACACCGGCGCCTTGGAGAAGAAGGCGCAGAACATGGAGCCGACCCGGGTCGAGTAGAGCGGGAAACCGGCGTCCTTGGCGGCCTTGGCGATCCCGTCCGCCACGAAGGCGCTCTTCTCTTCGAGACGTGCGTAGAAGCCGTCTTCTTGCAGCAGCTTCAGCGTCTCGATGCCGGCCGTCATGGCCAGCGGATTGCCGGAAAGGGTCCCCGCCTGGTACACCCCGCCTGCCGGCGAAAGCATCCCCATGATATCCTTCCTCCCCCCGAAGGCTCCCACCGGGAGGCCCCCGCCGATGATCTTGCCGAGGGTGGTCATGTCCGGCGTCACGCCGTAAACCTCCTGCGCCCCGCCGTAGGCGACCCGGAATCCGGACATGACCTCGTCGAAGATCAGCACGATCCCCTCATCGGTGCAGATGCTGCGCAGCCCCTCCAGGAATCCCTCGTTGGGCGGGACCGTGCCCATGTTGCCCGCCACCGGCTCCACGATGATGCAGGCGATGGTGCCCTTGTTGGCGGCGACCAGTTGGCGCACCGAGGAGAGGTCGTTGTAGGTCGCGGTCAGCGTGTGCTTGGCGAAGTCCGCCGGCACCCCGGGGGAGTCGGGAACGCCGAAGGTGGCGGCGCCCGAGCCCGCCTTCACCAGCAGCGCGTCGGAGTGGCCGTGGTAGCAGCCGGAAAATTTGAGTATGTTGTCCCGTCCGGTGAAGCCGCGGGCCAGGCGGATGGCGCTCATGGTCGCCTCCGTGCCGGAACTCACCATGCGCACCATCTCTATGGAGGGGACCGCGGCGATGACCATTTCGGCCAGGGTGATCTCCAGCTCGGTGGGTGCTCCGAAGCTGCAGCCGTTGTCGACCGCGCTCTTCACGGCGGCGACGACCTTGGGATGGCAGTGGCCGAGGATCATCGGACCCCAGGAGCCGACGTAGTCGATGAAGGCGTTGCCGTCTTCGTCGAAGATGCTGGATCCGGACGCCCTCTTGATGAAGAGCGGATCGGAGCCGACCGACCTGAAGGCGCGTACCGGGCTGTTTACGCCTCCGGGGATGGACTTGAGTGCTTCCTGGAAAAGTTGCGTTGAGCGGCTGTTTTTCATGGGTGCTGGCTCCTAACTCGCTAATTATGTTTGCATTATCAGATGTTTGGTAGCATAGCCGGAGTCTTTCTGTCAAGGACTAATAAAGCCGGGAACCCAGTGGCGCAGCTCCGGTTCCGGCGCTCCCCGTCGGGGGGGAGGAGTTTGCCGGCGGCTCCGGCTCTTCCGGGCGGAGCTTCCGCTGCCATAACTTTCCGGAGCCCGCAGGGGCCTCGGGGAAAAACTGTAACAGTGTTTTGTATTTGGCGGTAAGCCGCTCGTCAAACTCCGCAAAGTAATTAGAATATTTTCTTCTTGACAAAGTGAGCGGAATGAAATAATTTTCAGTCGCTTTCTTGTATACAGTATACTTTTTCCGGTGCGACATGATCTCCCTCGCGGAGCGAAATGGGCGTCCAGCAGCGGAGCAAAGGAAACAGTATACGAAAAATGGCGCAGCTTGCAACAGTTAAATACCATCGGAAGTACGGGAGGATAGGGATGCTTGGTGCGTATCTGCCAATCTTGGTGCTGGTTATCATTGCAGTTTGTTTCGGCATGGGATCGCTGATCTTCTCGACGCTCATCGGACAGAAGAAGCCGTCCAAGGTGAAACTCGCTCCTTACGAGTGCGGTTGCGAGCCGGTCGGCACGGCGCGCGAGCGCTTCTCGATCAAGTTCTACCTGATCGCGATGCTCTTCATCCTGTTCGATATCGAGGCGGTCTTCCTCTACCCCTGGTCGGTCATTTTCAAACGGCTCGGCATGTTCGGGCTGGTGGAGATGGGGGTGTTCATAGCAATCCTCTTCGTGGGATACGTATACGTTTGGAAAAAAGGAGCACTGGAATGGGAGTAGATAATCCGCTTGGCGAAAACATCGTCACGACTTCCTTAGACAGCCTGGTTAACTGGGCCAGGAAGTCATCCATCTGGCCGATGACCTTTGGTCTGGCCTGCTGCGCCATCGAGATGATGGCGACCGGCGCAGCCAAGCATGACCTGGACCGCTTCGGTATCATCTTCCGCGCCTCGCCCCGTCAGGCTGACTGCATCATCATCGCGGGTACGGTCACCAAGAAGATGCTGCCGGTCATCAAGGTCGTCTACGAGCAGATGCCCGAACCGAAGTGGGTGGTCGCCATGGGCGCCTGCGCCTGCTCCGGCGGCATCTTCGACACCTACTCCGTCGTGCAGGGCATCGACGAGGCGCTCCCGGTGGACGTCTACATCCCGGGCTGCCCGCCGCGCCCCGAGGCACTCCTCTTCGGGCTTTTGAAGCTGCAGGACAAGATCATGAAGGAGCGCAACTCCTTCGGCTCTTCCATCGGCTTGGGCGAAAGACTCGAACCGGCCGCGTAATTCTACAACGACCAAAGGGAAAGGTAAGGCTGACATGGCAGAAAACAATCGCGCTGTAGTGAAGCTGAAGGAGCGTTTCGCTGAATCCGTCCTCGACTGCAAGGAGTTCCGCGGCGAGGTGACGGTGACCGTGAAGAAGGAGAAGATCCTGGAAGTCCTCAAGTGCCTGAAGGAGGATCTGCGCTACAACTTCCTCACCGACGTCACCGCGGTCGACTACCTGGGTCAGGATCCCCGTTTCATGGTGGTCTACAACCTGTACTCCATCCCGAACAAGGACCGGATCAGGATCAAGGCGCCGGTCACCGAGGCCGACTGCAGCATCGATTCCGCCACCGCGCTTTGGAACACGGCGAACTGGCTGGAGCGCGAGTGCTTCGACCTGATGGGGATCAAGTTCCTCAACCACCCCAACCTGGTCCGCATCATGATGACGGACGACTGGGTCGGGCATCCGCTCAGGAAGGATTACCCGCTGCAGGGACCGGACCGGGAGCCTTACAAAGGGCGCCTGTCGTAAGTCTTGAACCCAAGTGACGATAAATCATCCGAAATAATAGAGGCGATCAATGGCTAGCACGGAGATAATGACACTGAACATGGGGCCCCAGCACCCCAGTACCCACGGCGTTTTGCGGCTGGTTGTCGAGCTGGACGGCGAGGTGATTCAGAAGATCACCCCCCATATCGGTTTCCTGCACCGCGGAATCGAGAAGCTGTCCGAGCACCGGACCTACCACCAGACCCTCCCCCTCACCGACCGCCTGGACTACCTGGCGCCGATGAGCAACAACCTGGGCTACGTGCTGGCGGTTGAGAAGCTGCTCGACATCGAGATCCCGGAGCGGGCGCAGGTGGTGCGCGTCATCATGAACGAGCTCACCCGTCTGAAGAGCCACCTGGTCTGGCTTGCCTGCCACGCGCTCGACATCGGGGCCATGACGGTCTTCATTTACGCCTTCCGCGAGCGCGAGCAGGTCATGGACATCTACGAGATGATCTCGGGTGCCCGCATGACCTCCAACTTCTTCCGGGTAGGCGGCCTCTCCAAGGACGTCCCGGTCGGCTTCGAGGCGGCGGTGCAGAAAGTCGTCGACGAGTTCCCCGGCTACTTCGACACCTACGAGAACCTGCTCACCAAGAACACCATCTGGCTGCAGAGGACCGTCGGCAACGGCGTGATCTCGGCAGAGGACGCCATCGACTACGGCATCACCGGCCCGGCCCTCAGGGGCTCCGGCGTCGACTGGGACCTGCGTCGCGACAATCCCTACTCAGGCTACGAAGGGTACGACTTCAAGATTCCGGTCGGCGAGAACTGCGACACCTTCGACCGCTACAAGGTGCGCCTGGTCGAGATGCGCGAATCGGTGAAGATCCTGACCCAGGCGCTGGCCAAGCTGAAGCCCGGCCCGGTGCTGGCGGACGCGCCCCAGGTCTGCTACCCGCCCAAAGACAGCGTGTACAACTCCATCGAGGGGCTGATCCACCACTTCAAGATCGCTTCCGAAGGCTTCCCGGTTCCCGAAGGCGAGGTGTACCAGGGGATCGAGGCACCCAAGGGCGAGCTCGGCTTCTACATCGTCTCCGACAGCGGCACCAAACCGCGCCGCATGAGAATCCGTCCGCCGTCCTTCGTGAACCTGCAGGCGATCGAGAAGATGGCCAAGGGCTCCATGCTTCCCGACCTGGTCGCCATCATCGGAACGCTCGACATCGTCCTGGGCGAGATCGACAGGTAAAGGCAGGGCAGGGCGGAATCTGCGCCCCTACCGATTCAAGACCAACAGTACGACACAGATAAAGGAGATGGGGTACATGTCTAACGCTCCAGCCAAAACCGAAGAGCCCGCCATCGAAGAAGAATGTGATCTGACCGAAGCAAACCAGATCATCGACAAATTCCTGACGCTCCCCGGCAACCTGATGCCGGTACTGCAGGGGATCCAGGACGCCTACGGATTCGTGCCCAAGCCGACCATCGCCTTGGTCGCGGAGCGGCTCAACACCTACCCCTCCCAGATCTACGGGGTGCTGACCTTCTACTCGCAGTTTCACCTGAAGCCGCGCGGCAAGTTCATCATCAGGGTCTGCGTCGGGACCGCCTGCCACGTGCAGGGCGCCGAGCGCATCGTCGAGACCTTCTTCGGCAGGCTCGGCATCGGTCACGCGGAAACCTCCGAGGACCTGCGCTACACCTTTGAGAAGGTCGCCTGTCTGGGCGCCTGCGGCATGGCGCCGCTCGCCATGGTGAATGACGACACCTACGGGAAGATGACGGTTCAGAAGGTGGACGAGATCGTCAACACCTACAACGAACGGCCGATGAAGTGATGGATCAGTTAATTTATCCAGCAGGGGACCTTTTGTCATGAGCGAAAACGGATTAGTCAAGATTCTCATCTGTCAGGGTACCGGCGGCATCTCGGCCGGCGCGAAGCAGGTCGAGGAGGAGTTCAGCAGGCTGATAGCCGAGAAGGGCATCGTGGCCCAGATCGGCAAGCGCTGCGACGTCGTCAAGACCGGCTGCCGCGGGCTGTGCGCCAACGACGTGCTGGTCGACATCATCACGCCGGAAAACGGCCGGGTCACCTACGACTTCGTGGTTCCCGCTGACGTCGCCGCCATCCTCGACGAGCACATCGTCAAGCATGAGCCGATAGAGAAGAAGAAGGCCAAGGCCTACTACGATACCTTCGTCGATCAGCAGATGCGCGTCGTCATGACCGGCTGCGGCCAGATCGACCCGGAGAAGCTGGACGCTTACCTGGAAGAGGAAGGCTTCAAGGCGATCGAGAAGTGCGTCAAGACCATGAAGCCCTCCGAGGTCACCGACGAGGTGAAGAAGTCGGGGCTCAGAGGACGCGGGGGCGGCGGTTTCCCCACCGGCATGAAGTGGTCCTTCTGCGCCGCTTCGCCGGGACACCACAAGTACCTGATCTGCAACGCCGACGAAGGTGACCCGGGCGCGTTCATGGACCGCTCGATCCTGGAAGGCGACCCCTACTGCATCATCGAGGGGATGATGATCGCCGCCTACGCGATCGGCGCCACCGCCGGTTACGTGTATGTGCGCGCCGAGTATCCGCTCGCCATCGAGCGCCTCCAGAAGGCGCTGGACACCTGCTACGAGAAGGGCTGGCTCGGGAAGAACATCCAGGGCTGGGGCCTCGACTTCGACATGAGGATCAAGAAGGGCGCCGGCGCCTTCGTCTGCGGCGAAGAGACGGCACTCATGGCCTCCATCGAAGGCGAGCGCGGCATGCCGCGTCCCCGTCCGCCGTTCCCGGCGGTCAAGGGCCTCTGGGGCTACCCGACCAACATCAACAACGTCGAGACCTTCGCCAACGTGCGTCACATCATCAACAAGGGGGCCGAGTGGTACGCCTCCCTGGGGACCGAGACCACCAAGGGGACCAAGATTTTCGCGGTCACCGGCAAGGTGAAGCACACCGGCCTCGTGGAAGTTCCGGCCGGCATGTCGGTACGCGACGTTATCTACAAGGTCTGCGGCGGCATCGCCAACAACCGCAAGTTCAAGGCAGTTCAGGCCGGCGGCCCCTCGGGCGGCTGCATCCCCGCCGAAGTGCTGGACACCCCGGTCGACTACGACTCCCTCATCAAAGCGGGCGCCATGATGGGCTCCGGCGGTCTGGTCGTCATGGACGAGACCACCTGCATGGTGGACGTGGCGCGCTTCTTCCTGACCTTCACCCGCATGGAATCCTGCGGTAAGTGCGTACCCTGCCGGGTCGGTCTCAAGGCGATGCTCGACATCCTGGAAAGGATCACCGAGGGCCGCGGCGAACTGAAGGACATCGACACCCTGCTCGACATGGGCGCCACCATCAAGAAGGCCTCGCTGTGCGGCCTGGGTCAGACGGCTCCCAACCCGATCCTTTCCACCATCAAGTACTTCCGCCAGGAATACGAGGCGCACATCACGGATCACCGTTGCCCTTCCAACTCCTGCAAGGAACTCTTGCTTTGGGAAGTCGTCGAGTCCAAGTGTGTGAAGTGCGGCGCCTGCCTGAAGGCCTGCCCGTCCAACGCCATCGCCTGGGAGAAGGGTCAGGTCGCGACGCTGATAAAAGAGAAGTGCACCAAGTGCAAGTCCTGCTACGACGCCTGCCGCTTCATGGCCATTGAATAAAAGCGGTTCTGAGTTCTACGTTCTGCGTTCAACGTTGAACGGTGTCAGTATCACCCGGAACATAGAACGTAGAACAGATTCTTATGGAGACTGAGGTCGAGATGGTAAATCTTACAATCGATGATAAGCAGGTGACGGTACCCAGGGACGCAACCATTTACGATGCAGCCAAGGCATGCGGAGTGAAGATTCCCATCCTGTGCCACGACAAGAAACTGCATCCGTTTGGCGGCTGCCGCATGTGCCTGGTCGAGGTGGAGCAGATGAAGGGAAGACTGATCCCTTCCTGCACGACCCCCGCGACCGAGGGGATGATCGTCAAGACCACGACGGACGAGATCGTCAAGGCGAGGAAGCTGGTTCTCGAGCTGCTGCTCCTGAAGCACCCGATCGACTGCCCGGTCTGCGACGCCGCGGGCGACTGCGACCTGCAAAACCTCACCTACGAATACAAGGTGAACAGCAACCAGTTCGTCGACGAGAAGTTCGACCACCAGATCGACTACGTGAACCCGCTCATCGAGCGCGACATGAACCGCTGCATCCTGTGCGGTAAGTGCGCCCGCATCTGCGACGAGATCGTATCCTACGGTGCCTACTCGGTCATCAACCGCGGCCTGGAAGCGAAGATCGGCACGGAGTTCGACGGACCGCTCAACTGCGAGTTCTGCGGCTCCTGCATCTCGGTCTGCCCGGTCGGCGCCCTCATCTCCCGCCCCTTCAAGTTCCAGGCGCGCTGGTGGGCACTCTCCAAAACCAAGACGGTCTGCTCCTACTGCGGCACCGGCTGCCAGCTGACCCTGGGGTGCAAGGACAACAAGGTCCTGACCACGGTCTACGACGAGGACCAGGGCTTCCATAACGGCCAGCTCTGCCATCGCGGCCGCTTCGCCTACCAGTTCATTAACTCCGACAAGCGCCTCAAGACGCCACTGGTCAGAAAGAACGGCCAGCTGGTCGAGGCGACCTGGGAAGAGGCTTTGGCCCTGGTGGTCACCAAGCTGCAGGCCGGCAAGCTCGCCCCCGCGACGGTTGCGGCACTCACCACCGCACGCCTCACCAACGAAGAGCTCTTCCTGTTCGAGAAGCTGTTCCGCGGCACGGTAGGCACCGACTCCATCGACCACTCGGCGGGCTTTGCCCACGAGGCGCTCACGATCGGCACCAAGGGAAGCTTCGGGATCACCGCTTCTCCCTCCGAGATCGCCGACATCCAGAAGGCGAACCTGCTGCTGGTGGTGAAGAGCGACGCCTACGAGACCCACCCGGTGATCGGCTTCGAGATCAACCTGGGCGTCAAGAGAAAGGGCGTCGATCTCAGGATCGTCTCCGACAAGAAAGGGAAGCTCTCCAAGCTCCCCGGCGCCAAGACGACCGTGCACGCAGCCGGTTCCGAGATCACCTTTATCAATGCCCTGGCCAACGTCATCATCTCCGAAGGGCTGGCAGTGGAAAGCGCCGCAGGCTTCGCCGGGTTGAAGACCGCCCTGGCCGACGCCACTCCGGCTAAGGCAGCCGCAGTCTGCGGGGTCAGCGCCGAAGAGATCGTGGCACTTGCCAAGGATTACGCGGCCGCCGAGAAGGCGCTCATCATCCTCCCGATCGGTCTGGGCTACCCCGGCCACACCGCAGCGCTGGCTCAGGCCTGCGCCAACCTGGCGATCCTCACCGGCAAGTTCGGCAAGGAAGGGTGCGGACTGCTGGTCATGGGCGAGAAGAACAACAGCCAAGGGGCGGCCGACCTCGGCATCTACCCGAAGGCTGCCGGCCTGAACGCCGCCGCCATCCTGGACGGCTGCATCTCCGGCTCGGTACGGACGCTCTACATCGCCGGCGAGAACCCGGTGGTTTCCTACCCGAACCGCGCCAAGGTCGAGAAGGCTTTGGACCAGGTGGAATTCCTGATCGTCGCCGACCTCTTCCTGACCGAGACGGCCCAGAAAGCCGACGTGGTGCTCCCCGCAGTCTCCTTCGCGGAGAAGGCCGGTACCTTCACGAGCCTCGGGCGCCGCTTGCAGAAAGTAAAGAAAGCAATCAAGCCGCTGGGCCTTGCCAAGAGCGACTTCGAGATCATGAGCACCCTGAACGAAGCGCTGGGCGGCAAGGGTTACAAGTGCCAGGGCGAGCTCTTCACCGAGATCGCAGCTGCAGTCCCCGCCTTTGCCGGACTTACCCAGGCGATCCTGGGCGACGAAGGGAAAGTCCTCCCGGTGGCGCTCGACGCCAAGCTGATCCCGGTTGCGGCTCCGGCCTTCCCGGCGGTCGCCGGCAAGCTGGCACTGGTCACCGGCAGCGCGCTCTACCACTCCGGCACCATGTCGCGCTACGGCGAAGGGCCGATGCTGATCTGCCCGACCGCGTATGTCGAACTGAGCGAGGCCGATGCCAAGGCGCTGAAACTTGCCGAGGGCGACACGGTCACCGTCAAGTCCGACACCGGCAGCGTCAGCATGGGAGTCAAGGTCGGCAAGAGGGTCCCGCAGGGGACGGTGTTCGCACCGTACCACTTCAGCGAGGGTTCCATCAACACCGTCACGGACGGCAAAGCGGTCACCTGGGTTTCCGTAGCGAAGTAGGATTTGCTCGAGCTACTTGAAGAGCTAACGCATATTTCATAGTAAATTCACAAAAGAGGGGAAGACTATCAGATGGATACGCTAATCTTAGGACTGCCGGTCGCGTACTACATAGCCATGGTTGCCAAAGTGCTCGTAGCCTTTGTCTTTGTGCTCCTTACCGTGGCCTACGCCACCTACGCGGAGAGAAAGATCATCGGCCACATGCAGGTGCGGCTTGGCCCCATGCGGACAGGCTGGCACGGACTGCTGCAGCCCATCGCGGACGGCGTGAAGCTGTTCTTCAAGGAGGAAATCATCCCCTCCCAGTCGAGCAAGTTCGCCTTCCTGATAGCCCCGCTGGTGGCTCTCATACCGGCCTTCATCTCCTTCGCCGTCATCCCCTTCGGCGACCAGGTGACGGTCTTCGGCTACCAGATCCCGCTGCAGATCGCGGGCTACTACGACCAGGCTGGCAACGTCTTCGACATCAACATCGGCGTGCTCTACATCCTGGCCATGGCCTCCCTGGGCGTCTACGGCGTCGTGCTCGCCGGCTGGGCCTCCAACAGCAAGTACTCGCTTTTGGGCGGCTTGCGCGCCGCGGCGCAGATGATCTCCTACGAGCTCGCTGCCGGCCTGGCTCTCATCTCGGTCTTCATGCTCTCCGAGAGCCTCTCGCTGCACCAGATCGTCGCGCTGCAGGCCGACGGCGCCTGGTACGTCTTCAAGCAGCCGCTCGCCTTCGTGATCTTCTTCATCTGCTCGCTGGCCGAGATCAACCGTACCCCCTTCGACCTTCCGGAAGCGGAGACGGAGCTGGTGTCCGGTTTCATCACCGAGTACTCCTCCATGAAGTACGCCATGTTCTTCATGGCTGAATACGCCAACATGATCACGGTCTGCGCAGTCACCACGACGATCTTCCTGGGCGGCTGGCACGGCCCGGCGATCCTCCCCGGCTGGTGCTGGTTCGTCGCCAAGGTGTACTTCCTGATCTTCTGCTGCATGTGGATCCGGGCCACCTACCCCCGTTATCGTTACGACCAGCTGATGCGTCTGGGCTGGAAAGTGTTCCTGCCGCTCACCCTGGTGAACGTGGTAGTAACCGGAATCTGGGTCGTCGTCACCGGCGGCGCTGCTCACTAGAGATCAACAGTCCACACCGCAACACTTTAATAAAGGCGAGGTGCCGCAAATGATAATGCCGCTCTTAAAAGGTCTTCAGATCACTTTCAGTCATATGTTCAAGAAGCCGGTCACGCTGCAGTACCCGAACGAGCGGCCGACGATTCCCGCCGGCTTCCGCGGACTGCACGCGCTGAACGTGTCGCACGACAAGGCGAAGTGTGTCGCCTGCTACCTTTGCCCGACCGTCTGCCCGGCCAAGTGCATCACCGTCGAGGCTGGCGAGGATGAGAACCACGACAAGTTCGCCGCCGTGTACGAGATCGACATGCTGCGCTGCATCTTCTGCGGCTACTGCGTCGAGGCCTGCCCGGTGGACGCGGTCCGCATGTCGGACACCTTCGAGCTGGCCAACTACAGCCGCGCGGACTTCACCTACAATAAAGAGCGACTCTTAGAAAAGAAATAAAGGAGCAGCAATGGAATCGATCTTCTTTTTCGTCGTGGCTGCGGTGGCCGTAATTATGAGCATCATGGTGGTCACCTGCAAAAACCCGATCAACAGCGCCCTTTCGCTGGTGATGACCTTCTTCTGCCTGGCTACCTTCTATGTCATGCTGGATGCCCCGTTCATGGCGGTGACACAGGTGATCGTCTACGCGGGAGCCATCATGGTCCTGATCGTCTTCGTCATCATGCTCCTGAACGTGAGGACGGAGACCGTCAAGCGCGGCACCCACAGCGTGCTGGCCGGCTCGACCCTGGGCGTGTTCATCCTGTTCCTGACCTGCTGGTTCCTGGGCAAAGGCTCCATGACCGGCGCCACCGGGCCGATGGACGCCGCGATGGTCGTCAAGCAGGGGCACGTGGAAATGATCGGTAAGGCGCTCTTCACCGACTTCCTGTACCCGTTCGAGATCACCTCGATCCTGCTTTTGGCGGCGATCGTCGGCGCAGTCATTCTGGCAAAAAAGAAAATCTAACAAGATTCGAGGGGTACTGACATGTTAGCCATAGAAAACTACCTGATACTCTCGGCTATTCTCTTCTCCATAGGCACCGTCGGCGTGCTGGTCAGAAGGAACGCCATCGTCATCTTCATGTGCGTCGAGATGATGCTGAACGCGGTCAACCTGACCTTGATCGCCTTCTCGAAGTATCTCGGCAACATCGACGGCCAGGTCTTCGTGTTCTTCATCATGACGGTCGCGGCAGCCGAGGCGGCCGTGGGTCTCGCGCTGATGATCGCCTTCTACAAGAATCGCGAGTCGATCGACGTGGAAGACATCAACCTGATGAAGCTGTAACAGGGGGACAGTCCCCCTCAGAAAGGGGACTGTCCCCTTCCAGCGGCTCTAAAAAGACTATTTAAGATCAGAACTACAGAATAAAGGAGTCAGGGATGTTTGATTTAGTATGGTTGATCCCACTGTGCCCCCTCATCGGTTCAGTCATCAACGGCCTGTTCGGCAAGAAGATAAAGAATGAAACGGTCATCGGCACCATCGCCGCCGGATCGGTGTTCTGCTCCTTCATCGTCGCCTGCGGATGCCTGATGCAGTTATTGAGCCTCCCGGGCGAGGAGCGGCACTTCGAGAAGACCATCTTCACCTGGATCGGGTCGGGGAACTTCAAGGCTGACATCGGGTTCCTGATCGATCCGCTCTCCTGCGTCATGCTGATGGTGGTCACCGGGGTCGGCTTCCTGATCCATCTCTACTCCATCGGCTACATGCACGGCGAGGAAGGGTTCTACCGCTACTTCTGCTACCTGAACCTGTTCACCTTCTCCATGCTCTGCCTGGTTTCCGGCAACAACCTGCTGCTCATGTTCGTCGGCTGGGAAGGCGTTGGTCTCTGCTCCTACCTCTTGATCGGCTACTACTTCCACAAGAAGTCCGCGGGCGACGCCGGCAAGAAGGCGTTCGTCATGAACAGGATCGGCGACTTCGGCTTCCTGCTGGGCCTCTTCACCATGTGGTGGTTTCTGGGCGGCACGCACAACATCTGGACCATCAACTTCCGCGAGCTCGCCTCGCACGCAGACCTGTTCCCGGTCGGCGGCGTGACCACGGTCATCTGCCTCTGCTTCTTCCTGGGCGCCACCGGCAAGTCGGCACAGATTCCGCTCTACACCTGGCTTCCTGACGCGATGGAAGGTCCGACCCCGGTATCCGCACTCATCCATGCGGCGACCATGGTCACCGCCGGCGTCTACATGATCGCCCGCATGAACTTCATGTACATCAAGAGCCCGACCGCACTGCTGGTCGTGGCCTGCATCGGCGCCGCCACCGCGCTCTTCGCGGCGACCATCGGCACCGCGCAAAACGACATCAAGCGAGTGCTCGCCTACTCGACCGTCTCCCAGTTGGGCTACATGTTCCTCGCCATGGGCGTAGGGGCGTTCGGCGCCGGCGTGTTCCACCTGATGACCCACGCATTCTTCAAAGCCTGCCTGTTCCTTGGGTCCGGCTCCGTCATCCACGCCATGCACCACGCCCTGCACCACGAGCACTCCGATGCCGACCCGCAGGACATGAGGAACATGGGTGGTCTCAGGAAGAAGATGCCGGTCACCTTCACCACCTTCCTGATCGCGACCATCGCCATCGCTGGTATCCCGGGCTTCGCCGGCTTCTTCTCCAAGGACGAGATCCTCTGGCAGGCCTTCAGCAACCCGCACCACGGTGACGCCAACTACCTGCTCTGGGCTGCAGGCGCTTGCGCCGCCGGCCTCACCGCCTTCTACATGTTCCGCCTGGTATTCATGACCTTCTTCGGCGAGACCCGTCTCTCCGCCAAGGCTTATGGCCACCTGCACGAGTCTCCCTGGGTCATCACCGTCCCGCTGGTGGTACTGGCATTCCTCTCCATCGTGGGCGGCTACTTAGGCGTGCCGCATGTCCTGGGCGAGGCGCTGGGCGGCATCCCCAACCTCTGGGAACACTACATGGATCCGGTCTTCGCCTACTCCACCGAGTACATGAAGCACTCGGGTGCCGGCGGCGAGCACGGCTCGGTCGCCATGGAGTGGGGCCTGATGGGAGTCTCCGTCCTGATCGCCTGCGGCGGCATCGCGCTGGCCTGGGCCCTCTACATCGTGGCACCCAAGGCACCGGAGAAATTCGTGGCGACCTTCCCGGTCCTGCACCGCGCGGTCTACAACAAGTGGTACGTGGATGAGATCTACGACTTCATAGTCGTTAACCCCTGCAAGGCGTTCAGCAACTTCCTCTGGAAGGGCTTCGACGTGGTCGTCGTGGACGGCATCGTGAACGGCGTCGCCGCGATCGTGAAGGGCTTCTCCGGCGTGCTGCGCCATGTCCAGACCGGCATGGTCCACAACTACGCCTTCTCCATGGTCCTCGGCGTGGTCGTCATCGTCGGCTGCTACCTGTTCCACTAAGGGCAGGGGCTAGGGGCTGGGGGCTAGTAAAGAACAAAGCACCAGGCCACTGGCAGAACCGGCAGCGCGCACATACAACACTCACCGCCAAAGCGTCCCCTCTCCCGGAGGGGGAGGGACAGGGAGGGGGATGGGTTCCAGAGCAGACAAAGTCATATTTTGACCTGAAGTAAAAGGAGCAGAGTAAATGAGCCAGATTCCCTATTTACTGAGCATATTAACCTTCACACCGCTGATTGGGGCCATAGTTCTGCTCTTCGTGAACAAGAACAGCCACGGGGTGCTCCGCACCGTTGCTCTGGCGGTGTCCTGCGTGACCTTCCTCGCCTCGCTGCCCCTCATCTTCGGGTACAACGCGCCCGGGACCGACATTGGCGGATTCCAGTTCATGGAGAAGATGCCCTGGATCGCAGCCGGACCCTTCCAGATGAACTACAATGTCGGCATCGACGGCATTAGCCTCTGGCTGGTGATCCTGGCGACCTTCATCATGCCCATCGCGATCCTCTCCACCTGGACCGCGGTCGAGGAGAAGGTGAAGGAATACATGATCCTGCTGCTTCTCTTGGAAGTCGGCATGATCGGCGCGTTCATCTCGCTTGACCTCTTCCTCTTCTACATCTACTGGGAAGTCATGCTGATCCCGATGTACTTCATGATCGGCATCTTCGGCGGCAAGAACAGGATCTACGCGGCAGTCAAGTTCTTCATCTTCACCATGGTCGGCTCGCTGCTCATGCTGATCGCGCTCATCGTGCTCTACTTCAAGGCCGGCGGCGGCGACTTCAGTCTCCTGCGCTTCTACGACGTGCATCTTGACCCGGTCACCCAGACCTGGATGTTCCTGGCCTTTGCCCTCGCCTTCGCGATCAAGGTCCCGATGTTCCCGCTGCACACCTGGTTGCCGGATGCCCATACCGAGGCGCCGACCGCTGGCTCCGTCATCTTGGCAGCCGTCCTGCTGAAAATGGGTACCTACGGTTTCATCCGCTTCGCCATGCCGCTCTTCCCGGACGCGACGGCACGCTTCACGCCGCTTATCGCGACCCTGGCCGTCATCGGCATCGTCTACGCCTCACTGGTCGCCATGGTGCAGCACGACGTCAAGAAGCTGGTAGCTTACTCCTCCGTAGCCCACTTGGGCTTCGTCATGATCGGCCTCTTCGCACTGAACCAGCAGGGGATCGCCGGCGGCATGCTGCAGATGCTGAACCACGGCGTTTCCACTGGCGCATTGTTCCTTATCGTAGGCTTCATTTACGAGCGGCGTCACACCCGCCAGATCACCGACTTCGGTGGACTCGCCAAGCAGATGCCGGTTTTCGCCACCATCTTCATGATCGTGACCTTCTCCTCCATCGGACTTCCCGGCACCAACGGGTTCGTGGGCGAGTTCCTGATCCTCCTGGGCACCTTCCAGGGCCCCATGCGCATCTACTCCATCATCGCGACCACCGGCGTCATCCTCTCCGCGGTCTACATGCTCTGGATGTTCCAGAGGGTCATGTTCGGCGAGCTGAAGAACCCGAAGAACCAGGTGCTCAAGGACCTGAACATGCGCGAGATGGTCATCATGGCCCCGCTTGTCGTGCTGATCTTCTTCATGGGCGTCTACCCGCGCCCCTTCATCGACTCCATGGCACCGTCCATCGACCGGATGATCGCCCAGACCACCGGGAAGAAACTGGTAGCGGCAGCCGAGCCGACCGTCATGACCTCCGCTCCTGCGGCGGTCGCGGCACCCGAAGCAGTCGCGGCACCCGCGGCAGGCACGGCACCGGAAGCAGCCTTACCGTCCGGCCACCCGCCGATCGGAGCACCCGCAGCACCCGCAGCTCCCGAAGCCAAATAGAACCGTTTAGAACTAGCCTGATCGGAGGATTATAGATGGAACACATTGCAATGCCGGCCATAAACTTCGCAGCGATCATGCCTGAGGTGATACTCTCAGTTGTCGCCATGGCGCTCCTCCTGGTTAACGTATTTGTCCCCAGTAAGGACAAAGGTTATCTGGGGTGGCTCAGCATCATCGGTCTCGCTGTGACCTGCTGGAGCGCGGTCAGCGGCTGGGACGCCCCGCAGGCAGGGTTCAACGGCGCAGTCTTGCAGGACAACTTTGCGATCTTCTTCAAGGTGATCTTCCTGATCTCGGCGGCCCTGGCCATCCTGATCTCGGACAAGTACATGGCACAGGAAGAGTGCAACCAGGGCGAGCTCTACCCCCTGATACTCTTCGCCACCATCGGCATGATGCTGATGGCGTCCGGGACCGACATGATGGTCATCTTCCTGGGCCTTGAGCTCCTCTCCGTGTGCCTCTACGTGCTGGCCGGCTTCAACCGGGCCAACGTGAAGAGCAACGAGGCGGGCCTCAAGTACTTCCTGCTGGGCGCCTTCTCCACCGGCTTCCTGCTCTACGGCATGGCGCTCACCTACGGCGCGACCGGGAGCACCAAGCTCGCGGCGATCCAGCAGCACGTCATCGCCAACCCGGGCGTCGCCACCAACCCGATCTTCGTGATCGGCATGCTGCTCATCGCAGTCGGCTTCTCCTTTAAGATCGCGGCGGCCCCGTTCCACATGTGGACCCCGGACGTCTACGAAGGCGCGCCGACCCCGATGACCGCGTTCATGAGCGCCGGTCCCAAGGCGGCAGGCTTCGCGGCTTTCCTGAGAGTCATCATCTTCGCCTTCCCGATGCTGCAGTCCACCGGCACCGAGCTCCTCTGGGTGCTCGCCGTACTGACCATGACGGTCGGTAACATCATCGCCCTTTCCCAGGACAACATCAAAAGGATGCTGGCCTACTCCTCCATCGCGCACGCTGGTTACGCGCTGGTGGGCTTCACCGCCTGGAACAGGGAAGGCGTCGCCGGCATTCTCTTCTACATGCTTTCCTACGCCTTCATGAACATCGGCGCCTTCGCCGTCATCGTCCTGATCGGCAAGAAGGGCGAGAAGAACTGCAACGTCTCCGACTACGCGGGCCTCGCCTACAAGCGGCCGGTACTGGCTGCCATCTTCACCGTGTTCCTGTTTTCCCTGGCCGGCATGCCGCCGACCGCCGGTTTCATCGGGAAGTTCTACCTGTTCTCCGCCGCCATCAAGAGCGGGTACACAGGGCTTGCCATCATCGGCGTGCTGAACTCCGCGGCTTCCGTTTACTACTACCTGCGCGTCATGGTCTTCATGTACATGAAAGACCCGACCGAAGAATTCGACTGGGCCGGAGCAACGCCGTCCATCGCAGTCTGCCTGTTCGTGACCGTCGTCGCCACCCTCGTCATGGGTGTGGTTCCCGGCACCATCCTCGAACTGGCACAGAAAGCAGTACAGTTCTAATCCGGCCGGAGTAGACCGGCATAAGATTAAAGTAGCCCCCAGGCGAAAGCTCGGGGGCTTTTTTTATTGCCTTTGACAAAACCAACCTGAGAAACAATTAGCCACGAAAACGTACAAAAGGCGCAAAAATAACATAAGAAGGCACAACAAGCCCCTCTCCCTCCCTTTTCGAGCTTATTCCAGCATCCCTCTTTGCCAAGTTTCCGCTTTCCCACTAATAGCGACATTCTCTTGACAGAGAGCATTTTTTAAATCCTCATAAACAAAAAGCCTTAAGAGAAAACTCCCCCCAGCCGAATAGCTAAAGTATCAAACCTCGGATGAACTGCCCACCGGCACGCGCCGATCTCCCTTCTTTGTCAGTCCTCGAATATTCCTTTCCGGGCACCCGGAATCCGTTTCCCCGAAGCCAACCTCAGCTCACCCAAAGGACAAACTCATGCGCATTCTCATTGTCGAAGACGATTTCGTAAGCCGTACGGTTTTGACGAGGTTTCTGGCCCCTTTCGGGCAAAGCGATATCGCGTCTAACGGATTTGAGGCTATCGAAGCCTTCACCCGGGCTCTAGCTGGCGGCGGGTACGGACTGGTCTGCCTCGACATAATGATGCCGGGGATGAACGGGCAGGAGGTGCTGAAGGAAATCCGGGACAAGGAAATGAAGGCCGGCATACCCCAGCAACAGGCTGCAAAAATCATCATGACGACTTCCTTGCAAGCACCCAAAGACGTCTTCAGCGCCTTCTACCAGGGAGGCTGTGACTGTTACCTGACCAAGCCTATCGAGAGGAAGACCCTGATCAAGCACCTGGAAGAACTGGGAATTGCGCCTCTTTGAATTACATGGAAGCGCCGGCGCAGCTCTGTTCATTTAAAAGTAGTTCAACTAGCCAGGGGTGGACACCGCGATGGTAACAGATAAGAAGCCCGAATTTCCGGAGATAACCGGCGAAGCCATCATCATGCTGGACTCATGCGGCAGGGTCATTTCCTGCAACGAAGCTGCGGAACGGATGTTTGGCTGTCCGGCCGCGGAATTCGTCGGTGGCGATTTCCACAGCCGCTTCACCCCGGAGCGCTTCCGCACCGCAGCACAGGAGGGCTTCGCACGCTTCAGTGAGCGCGGCGCGCACCCGCCCGCCGACAGGACCATGGATGTCGTCGCGCTGCGCAGGGACGAGACGGAATTTTCCATGGAACTCTCACTGTCGGCCCTCAAGATGGCGGGCAAGTGGTACACCATCGGGACCTTGAGGGACGTCACCGAGCGCAAACAGGCGGAGGCCGGCATCCAGAATGCACGGGAATACGCCGAGAACATCGTGGAGACGGTGCGCGAGCCGCTGGTCGTGCTCAACTCAGACCTGAAGATTCTCACCGCCAACCACAGCTTTTACGACACCTTCAAGGTCACCCCCGAGGAGACCATCGGCAACTTCATCTACGATCTCGGCAACCGGCAATGGGACATCCCCAAGCTGCGCGACCTCTTCGAGAACATACTGCTGCACCACACCGTATTCAACGGCTACGAGGTTGAGCACGATTTCCTCGACATTGGCCGCAAGACCATCCTGCTGAACGCCCGGGAGATCTTCCGGCAAAACATCGGCTCCCACATCATCCTGCTGGCCATGGAGGACATCACCGAGCGCAAACGGCTGGAAAGGGAGATCCAGGACGCCCGTGAATACGCCGAGAACATCGTGGAGACGGTGCGCGAACCGCTGGTCGTGCTCAATTCGGACCTGAAGATCCTCACCGCCAATCACAGCTTCTACGACACCTTCAAGGTGACCTCCGAGGAGACCATCGGCAACTTCATCTACGACCTCGGCAACCGGCAGTGGGACATCCCCAAACTGCGGGTGCTCTTTGAGGAAATCCTTCCCCATGATACCGTCTTCAACAGCTACGAGGTAGAGCACGACTTTCTCGACATAGGCCGCAAGACCATCCTGCTGAACGCACGGCAGATCTTTCGGGAGAACATCGGCTCGCGGATCATCCTGTTAGCGATGGAGGACATCACCGAGCGTAAGCAGCTGGAGATGGAGATCCAGGACGCCCGGGAATACGCCGAGAACATCGTGGAAACGGTGCGCGAGCCGCTGGTCGTGCTCAACTCCGAGTTGCAGGTTCTGACGGCAAACCACAGCTTCTATGACACCTTTGCGGTCACCTCAGAGGAGACCATCGGCAACTTCCTCTACGACCTCGGCAACCGGCAATGGGACATCCCCAAGCTGCGGGTGCTGGTGGAGGAGATCCTCCCGCTTGACACGGTCATCAACGGCTACGAAGTCGAGCACGACTTCCCCGGCATCGGTCGCAAGACCATCCTTTTGAATGCGCGCCAGATATTTCGGGAGAACATCGGCTCGCGCATCATCCTGCTCGCCATGGAGGACATCACCGCGCGAAAGCAGCTGGAGGCGGCGATCCAGGACGCCCGGGAGTACGCCGAGAACATCGTGGAGACGGTGCGCGAGCCGCTGGTCGTCCTCAACTTCGACCTTAAGGTCCTCACTGCCAACCACAGCTTCTACGACACCTTCGCTGTCACCTCCGAGGAGACCAACGGGCACTTCCTCTACGACCTCGGCAACCGGCAGTGGGACATTCCAAAGCTCCGGGTGCTGGTGGAGGAAATCCTTCCGCTCGACACGGTTATCAACGGCTACGAAGTCGAGCACGACTTTCCCGGCATCGGGCGCAAGACCATCCTACTGAACGCCCGCCAGATCTTCCGGGAAAACATCGGCTCGCGCATCATCCTTTTGGCGATGGAGGACATCACCGAGCGCAAGCAACTGGAGATGGAGATCCAGGACGCCCGGGAATACGCCGAGAACATCGTGGAGACCATGCGCGAGCCGCTCGTGGTGCTCAATTCCGAGCTGAAAATCCTGACCGCCAACCACAGTTTCTACGACACCTTCGAAGTGACCGCCGAGGAGACCATCGGCAACTTCCTCTACGACCTTGGCAACCGGCAGTGGGACATCCCCAAGCTGCGCGTACTGGTGGAGGAGATCCTCCCCCTCGACACCGTCATCAACGGCTACGAGGTAGAGCACGACTTCCCCGGCATCGGGCGCAAGAACATCCTGCTGAACGCGCGGCAGATCTTCCGGGAGAACATCGGGTCGCACATCATCCTGCTTGCGATGGAGGACATCACCGAGCGCCAGCTGCTGGAAAAAGAACTGCGCCAATCGAGAGATCAGGCAGAGGACGCCACCCGCGCCAAGAGCGGCTTCCTGGCGGCTATGAGCCACGAGATCCGCACCCCGATGAACGGCGTGATCGGCATGACCGGGCTCCTGCTGGAAACCAAGCTGACCGATCAGCAGACCGAGTACGCGCAGATCGTCAGGAAGAGCGGCGAGAGCCTGCTGGACCTGATCAACGACATCCTGGACTTCTCGAAAATAGAGGCAGGGAAGCTCGATCTGGAGATACTGAATTTCGATCTGCGGGTGACCCTGGAGGACACCGCCGAGATGCTGGCCGTCAGGGCGGCAGGAGCCGGGCTGGAGCTCATCTGCCGGATCGACCCCGTGGTGCCGTCCTATCTCAAGGGAGATCCCGGGCGCGTGCGTCAGATCATCACCAACCTGGCAGGCAACGCCATCAAGTTCACCAGCGAAGGCGAAGTGGTCATCAGCGCCTCCCTTGACTCCGAGACAGGAGGCTGCGCCGTCATCCGCTTTGCGGTGCAGGATACCGGCATCGGCATCCCACAGTCGCGCCTGGCGGCGATCTTCGAGCCGTTTGCCCAGGTGGACAGCTCCACGTCGCGCAAACACGGCGGGACCGGGCTGGGGCTTGCCATCTGCAAGCAGCTGGTGGAGCTTATGGGTGGCGAGATCGGTGGGGAGAGCGAGGAAGGGAAAGGTTCCACCTTCTGGTTCACCGCACGCTTCGAGATGCAGTCGGCCGCGCTACTATGCGCCCAACAGGACTCGCAGCCAGGCAGGTCGGGGATCAGGGTGCTGGTCGTCGACGACAATACCAGCAACCGGACGCTCGTGATGGAGCTGCTGCATCAGTGGGGCTGCCGGTTCCAGGGCGCTGCAGACGGAGCAGCCTGCCTTGCCATGTTGCGCGAGGCAGCGGAGCAGGGGGACGGTTTCCGCATCGCCCTTATCGATCACCAGATGCCGGGCCTGAGCGGGCTGGAACTGGGCCGCCAGGTCAAGGAAGATCAGCGCCTGGCGGCGACGTCCCTGGTGATGATGGCCTCGCTGGCTCAAAAGGGGGACGCGGCGCTCATCGACGAGGTCTTCGACGCCTATCTGACCAAGCCGGTGCGCCAGTCCCACCTGTACGGCTCGCTGTGGCAGGCGCTCGGAGGGGCTGCGCCGGGTGAGCTGACGCCGGGGGTAGTAGCCAGGCACGCGCTCGCGGGGAATGCGCCCTCCAGTGCGCGCATCCTGCTGGCGGAGGACAACATCGTCAACCAGAAGGTCGCGCAGGGGCTGCTGCAGACACTTGGTTACCGTGCGGACGTCGTGGCGAACGGTTTGGAGGCGGTTAAGGCGCTGGAGCTGATAAACTACGACCTGGTGCTGATGGACTGCCAGATGCCCGAAGTGGACGGATTCGAGGCGACCAGCTTGATCAGGAGCGCCGACTCGCAGGTGCTGAACCGCGGGGTGCCGATCATCGCCATGACCGCCAACGCGATGAAGGGGGACCGCGAGCATTGCCTGGAGATCGGGATGAACGATTACCTGGCGAAGCCCGTCAACAAAAATGAACTGCGCGGGATGCTGGAGAAGTGGCTGCCCAGGGTGGAAGAAGCCGGCAGGACGCGGCAAGAGGCCGGGTCAGTCAGCCATCCGGTTGCTGAGCCCGAGGCCAAATTGGCGGTTTTCGATCTGGCGGGCATGATGGCGCGGCTGGAAGACGAGGCCTTTGCGCACGATTTGACGGCATGTTTCCTGGTCGACATCCCGCTGCAGATAAAGACCCTGGGAGAGTTCCTGCTCGCCGGAGACGTAGCCGGAGTCGAGCGCCAGGCCCACATGATAAAGGGAGCCTCGGCCTACGTCGGAGGCGAGTCCCTGTGCGCGGTAACCTCGCTTTTGGAGCAGACGGCGCGGACCGGCACCTTGAATGGTCTCGAAGGCCAAATGGCAGATCTGGAACAAGAGTTCGCAGCCTTGAAGCGTGAAATCGGTAAATGGAACGTTTAGGCGCGCACTGAATTCGGAACACCGAATTTACAATCAAATCATTGTGCTGGTGCACTCCAAAGTCGAGTCGAGCTACACCGCCTACCAAGGGAGGAAAGGAGAGCGTAACACCAGACGGCAACCCACTTGAAGGTTTCGGCAAAAAAATGCAGAAATGGCCAGATCGGGGATCTGGCCATTCTAGCTGCTGAGTAGCGGGACATTTGATTGGATAACCGCCAGTCAGGTTATTATTTTATCTCGAAGGTCTCGTAGGCGATCTCAATCCGTTCGGATGCATGACCTGAGCTGCGGGCATTGGCACTCATTTCCCACCGGACCGGCCAGCACTCGAAAAAGTTGAACCGCATCATTTCTTCACCGGCATCATTGTGGAATATCACCGATATGCTTTTACGTTCTACCTTCCCGTCGATCGCAGTCTTGCGCCAGGCATACCATTCCGAGGTGTTCGACCAGTCCTTGCTGAGCACAAGCTTGCCGGGCAGATTGTTCCCCGGGCGGGTGTGCATGGTCCCGTCCTCGCCGTCCTTGTACTCTACGACCTCGCTCTCCAGTTGAGGACCGTCGAAGGTATGGGTCCCCTTGACCAGCACCCCGTCTATTTCCACCGAGAAACGGTTGGATAAATTGAAGTCCCCTTGAGTCTTGGTCTGAGCTGCCCCTGCAGTGACAGGGATGAACGCTACCGTTGCCAAGACCGACAACACGCTTAACATCGACACTAAGGATTTCACTCTCATGGCAGGCCCTCCTGATAGGGAATTACCTCATACAGCAAAGGGAAAAAACCGCATCGATATTGGTGCCACAACAGTACCAATAGGATACTTTTTATCCTATTGAACCAAAAATAAATTGTCAAGTTATTTTAATTGGCTCGCTCTCTGCCGTCGTGTCGCCAACCGCAGGAACCCACGACCACGCGGTGCTCCTGCCAGGGGCTCCCGACGCGTGCCCCACAGGGCTTGTAATTATTGACCCAGCGATGCTGTAACTAATGATGAAATAACCCCAATAGGTTAAAGAAAATATTTGCCTGTTATTCGCGATAATGCTAACAAAGGAGCACTTCCCGCACGAGCTATGGGGAAGCAAAAGGAGACCGTGATCTCATGGAACCATACCGGCAGATTTTCCCCAAAAACCAGGACCCGGACATGACCCTGGCCCTTTCCCACAAGGTGGGCCGCATCCCCAAGGGGAGCTACAGCTTTGTCGAGTGCTACTGCACCGATCCCGCTTGCGACTGCCGCAGGGTTACCCTGCTCGTCATCAACGAAAAGGCCAAGCAAAAGGCAGTCATCGGCTTCGGGTTCGACCCTGACGAGCCGATGGCGGGCCCGTTCCTTGATGATTTCCATAAACAAGCTCCCTATGCCGATGAACTACTCGAGGCATTTGTCGACGCGATCAACGACGGCCCCGTTTGGCTGGAGCGCATGTACCAGCGGTACCGGGAGGTGCGCAAAAAAGTCGTGGGGAAACCGTACCGCGGTGAACCCTTTTTGAAGCCCGGGCAGGTCGAGAGAAGCGTCACCCAGCCTCCGGACCTGGAAGCCGAACTAGAGCGTCTGAGTAGCGAGCTCGAGGCCGCGCTGCTCTCGGCCCCCGACCCGAGGTCGAAGAAACGCAGCAAACCGGATCATCCTGACCTGTTCTCCTCTTTGGAGTCTTCATCCGCCCAAGTCGAGGGGAAGCTTACCGCGGTTCTCGAACAATATCTGATGATGCTGCGGGTTGGCAGGGGATATCTGGACCTCGATGCCCTGCAAGACGATCTGCGCCGCACCCTTTTAGCGGACGACCAGTCTTGCGACGCACTGGCAAGAGTTATCGCCAAGGAACCGCTACAGGACGATACACGCAGCGAAGCCGTGCTGCGCATGCTGCTCGACGCCTTGGAGATTCTGCGTGTCGAGCATGAGCGCAAACGGCCCGGGTCGCAGCTCAGGATGGAAGGCCTGCAAAACGCATTGGCGCAGCGCGTCTTCATCGAAAACGAGGACCAGGAACTCTGTGCCCTGGTCACCCACGCCCTGCTGGAGAGCCGCGTCGAGATATTGCCGGTGATCCACGAGGCAAACAACCGGCGCATGCAGCAAGAAGCCGAAGGGGACGACTGGTCGAAATTTTCCGACCTTTCCGGCGAGGAGATCGCGGCGGGCCTATGCCGGAGCATCGAAGAGATGGGGCTTCCCAGCGCCTTCGAGGGGATGGAGGCGATGCTGCAATTGTTCGGTCTGGCCGACCCCGAAGTCCAGATACCGCTTTGCGCCTCCATGCTCTCCGTCGGGAGCCCTTTCATCCGTGACATGGTCGTTTTGATGCTGTTCCACCCGGTCGCCGAAGTGCGCCGTGGGGTAGCGGAACTGCTGGCCGGGTGCGATGGTCAGCTCGTGACGCCCGAGTCCCTGCGTCGGCTTATCGTCTCGCGTAACTGGTTTCCCGAAGAGATCAGGACGCTTCTGGACCAGGCGATCGGCAACGCCCGCAAGGCACGGGTCGAGTGCGCGCCGCTTCCCGGGCCTGTCACCATGAAGGTGCATGCCTCGGTAGTCGACGGTGCCGGCGCACAGTCCTTCCAGGTGATCATTCCCGAGGGGAAGGGCTTTGCCAGCTGTTCCCTGCTCCTGAAACGTGGAGTAGGCGTGGCGGACGGCTTCGTGGTGCCGCTCCAAAGCAAGAGAGAACTCAACGATTTCCAGGCCATGATGAAGCGCGAGGGCGGATTCCTGGAGATAGGGTCGGACTACCTCGACCTCCGTGTAAGCCACGCGCTTGCCGAGGGAGCGCGGCTCGGCAATGCCCCGGTCATCTGGCTGGTCCGGATCGCCGAGCTTTTGGGGCGCGACCAGTGGCGAGCGGTACCCTTCGAAGTACAGGACACCCTGGCGCAGTTGCACCAGGAACTGGCTTCGGCAAGCCCGAAGTTAGTTTCCGGGCGCCAGGTTGAGAGATCGCTTGATGACTCCTATGAGTGGCCGCTAGTAGAGGATTTTGCTGCGTCCTGGTTCGAGGACGACGTCGTGGTCGACCAAGAGATTGAGAAGTCGCAGGGGAAGAAAAAAGCAAACAGTGCCAAGGCAATCCTGCAGCACATCATAGAGGTTGTGCTGGAGAAGCGTCGAGACATGTGGTTGGAGCGGTTGGTGCTGACCGCCCTGTGGCTCAAGTCAGCGCCCAAGCCGCCCGTGCCGTGGCACCAGATGCTGCACGTTGCCGAGGCCGTAGCCGATCCGAAGTTGCCCCTCAAGAAAATCCGGCTGATGCAAGCCATAGCCGAGCTAAGCTACACGGCCCACCTGGGGCGCAAGGAAAGCCGCGGAGGGCGCTTCTGACGCCAGTGTGAGCCCGTTACGCCGTGGGACCCGCTCCACTGTGGAACCCGCTCTACTGTGGAATTCGCTCCCCCATGGGGGAGGCCAAACCTGCCCAGACTTTTTCTCAACCCTTAATCAAACTCTCCCTCCCCCCCAGCGGGGGAGGGTCGGGGTGAGGGGGAAGGCGCCATAACCGAAACCGCCTGCCGTTGCGACCCATCCCAAACAAAGTAGTCGGCAACCAGATCGGCAAGAAGATCGGCAGAAAAGCCGTCAAAGTGAGTTTGATTTGACATAAAAGTCATTTTATGCTAACTAGTTAGCTGGAACCTAATTATAAATCAATATAGGCAATATGTACGACAAAATATCTTACATGGAACCACTTCTGCCTGCAGGCGATTCACGTCTTGAAGATAAAGCGAGGGAGGTCGTCGCTCGCTCTGCAACTCTGGGCGGACACCTGCACCCGATCAGCCAGCAACCTATTGTCGAGCTGCTACGCCTGATAAATAGCTACTACTCCAACCTCATCGAAGGGCACAGCACCCATCCGGTAGATATCGAGCGGGCCATGCGGCACGACTACGCTGCCGATCCGGCAAAGCGCGATCTGCAACTGGAAAGTCTTGCGCACATAAACTGCCAGAGGCAGATCGAAGAACGTCTCCGACAAGAACCAGACCTTAACGTTTCCAGCCCCGACTTTATCAGATGGATGCACAAAGTTTTTTACGACCAGTTGCCAGATGAACTACGTAAAGTTAATGATGAAAAGACAGGCGAACCACTGGAAGTAACGGGAGGAGAGCTGCGCACAAAGGAGGTTCAGGTCGGTCGCCACATCGCGCCGCTCGCCAGTGCATTGCCTTTGTTTCAGGAGCGCTTTGCAGCCTTCTATAGAAGCGGCATCCATCATGGAGTGACGCCTGTTATTGCGGCTGCGGCCGCCCATCACAGGCTCATGTGGATTCATCCCTTCCTCGATGGTAACGGCAGGGTCACGCGCCTTTACACCGACGCCTGCTTTTGGAAGCTTCCCCTGCCGGGGTATGGACTTTGGAGCGTAAGCCGCGGACTGGCGAGGCGCCGCGCTGATTATATGTCAGCCCTGACGCAGGGTGATGCACCGCGCAGAAATGATTTAGATGGGCGGGGCAACCTGTCCAACGAGGGGCTAGTTAAATTCTGCGACTTTTTCCTCGAGATCTGTCTCGACCAGATCAATTTCATGGGTGGACTTTTGAAGCTGGACGCCCTGCTGGACAGGATTCGGGGGTATGTCCAACTGCGGGGGGCAAAACTTGCGCCTCAGCCGCTTCAGGGCAAGTCAACGCTTAAGCCAGAGGCTGTTTATATGTTACAAGAAGCATTGCTCAGGGGGGAAGTGACCAGGGGAGATATGATCCGGGTTTCCGGAATGGCGGAAAGGACTGGTCGAATTCTGTTAAGGCAGCTTCTGGAAGAGGGGTTATTGGTTTCCGACATGCCGAAAGGACCCGTAAGGCTAGCATTCCCGACCCATGTCGCTGGATATCTATTCCCAGACCTGTACCCGATTCAGCTGGGATAGTGGCAAAGCGCCGCTCCCCATCTTCCGCATCCTCTCAACCTAGCCAAGATAGAACCAGCGGGCAGACAAATTCCCAACCCCCAATACGCTTCTGAGAACTCCACCCAAGCACAATTGCAGTAATGTGCCGAAGTTCGCTGCCTGCTTACTCGCAGGAAAGCAAGTTGCCGTGCAGGTCCGTCGGCAGGCAGGTGTTCCGGGCCGAATTAGCGTGGCCACCGCAGGTCTCGCAGCGGACCGTAGGATGGTCGGTAACCTGCCGAAGGACGTCCCACTCCTGCTGGCTCTCCAATTCGCACAGGTGCCCCCGGTGCTCATCACTGGAACAGCAGGTTTTGGTTGCGGTGTTTTCTGACATGGTGTCTCTCCTCCTTAAGGGCAATGAAAAAACGGTGACTTGATTTTCTTGCACTACTCTTTATCGGCAGAAACTAGCCAGACCTCAACCGAAATATGAATAGGAGCCTCCATCCTTCCTCAATGCAATCTTCCCCACAAGTTTCCGCCAATTCCGACTCAAAGCAGACTTTCTTTTGACAGAAAACTATAATCATGATAAAGCCTTAGATGTAAATTAACACCGCTCTAATATGTGTTCGTGATACGAAAAGAGTCTTCGTGTAAATCCGCGGGATCATGGAAATATGGTGACAATGTGGCGTTGGATTTCAGCCCACTCCAGAGCGCGATAAATCAGCTTGAGAAAAGCCTGAAGTTTGCACAGTCACCGGTGACACAGAGCGATCCCGAACTGTTTGAACAGTTGCGTAACTCCGTCATCCATTGCTTCAAGTTCACCTATGAGCTTAGCCACAAGATACTGAGGCGGTATTTGGAGGAAACTGCTGCAAGTCCCGAGGAAGTCGACCTAGGCACATTTCAGAATCTGATTCGGACAGGCAATGAGAGGGACCTTTTGCGCACCGACTGGTTGCGTTGGCGGATATACCGGCAAGCGCGCACCGATAGCAGCCATACCTACGATGGAGGTAAGGCTGAAGCCGTCTACTCAATAGCCCCGGATTTTCTAGAAGAGGCAAAGTTCCTGTACAGCCAACTAATCGGGAAGAGTAATACTGAATGACACAACCAGAAATTCCGAATATCGACTTAAGCCCCCATGATTGGGTAGAAGTAAAGCGCGTACTCCAGGCATGCGTGCCAAGCCACGAAGTATGGGCGTTCGGGTCTCGCGCAAGTTGGACGGCAAAGCCTTACTCCGATCTCGACTTGGCAATCATAGCCGAAGAGGCACTGCCAATGGCCACCATGGCTGATTTGCGCGAATCATTTGCCGAATCCGACATGACTATCAATGTTGATGTGGTTGATTGGGCGACGACAAGTGAGGCGTTTCAGAAGATCATCAGCAAAAAAAAGTCGTGGTACAGGCGGGGGAATAACCGTTCACGTTATCGTGAAGGATGCGAGTTTGTCGGGAGGACGTTTCCTCCACGCTGAATACAACAGGTAAGGAGTGTGAACCTCTGCTCCTCATTTGCATAAAATAAATCTGTCCCGGTTTCCTAAATCTGTCCCGGTTTCCTAATTGCATCGGTCATGGAAAGATTGCTGACAGGTTATGTCGGGGATTTGAACCGCCGGACCACCGCCACGGGCACCTCTTTCAAAACCGATACAAATCGATTCTTTGCCAAACTGACCCCTATTTGCTTGAACTCGTCCGCTACATCCATCTAAACCCATTAAGGGCGAGAATAGTCAAATCGCTGGATGAGCTCAGAGTATTCCCCTACTCCGGTCATTCAGGAATGGTTGGCGTCGATCTACCACCATGGCAGGCCGCAGGAGAGGTCCTGCTTATGTTTAACGAAAATGCCGAAAGGGCCCGGCAGCAATACGAGTCGTATCTGGCCGAAGGCGTTGCAATCGGGAAACGTCCAGACCTGATTGGAGGCGGACTGTTGCGCAGTTCGGGTGGCAGGGGGCAGGATTTCAGGAGCGTCCCCCCAGGGGTTTCCCGGGGGGCGCGGGTGAGGCTAGGGGCGCCCCCGGGGGTAGGTAGGTGCGACGGGACACCGCCGCCCAGCGGTCGGGATCGTCGTGACCTCACAAAAGCCTTTCTAAATCATATAGTTTCAACCGGTCCCGCAAAGTGTTTCGGCTCATGCCGAGCTGCCTTGACGCTAAAACCTGATTGTTGTGGCACTTTACCATGACATAATGAATGACGGCTTTATCCAGCCCATGTCTGATCTCTACGTAGTCTTGAGTACTCGTGTTCTCCACACCCGTCACATCGAACATCGGCCAAAAGCTCCTGACAAAATAGTCATAATACTGCTCTCCACGCCGGGGCAGCCTGGTCGCGAGAGTGTTTCCGCTACCCAGCAGCGGTGCAAAATCATCACAGTCGAGGAGGCGCCCAACCGACGCAGTCACCGCCGAATTGATAACGTTCCTAAGCTCTCTAATGTTCCCGCGCCAGCTTTGCGATATGAGGAGGTTCCTCGCCTCTGCTGTGACCTCGCATGGCTCCTTGTCACAGGCGCGGGAAAAAGTTTTGCAAAAATGGTCTATCAGCAGGGGGATATCTTCAGCCCTTTCACGAAGGGGGGGGAGTTGGAAACAGATCACCCTGAGCCGGTGATACAGATCAAACCGGAATCTCTTCTGGCGAACTGCTTCCTCCATGTCCTCGTTGGTACAGGCGATGATCCGCACGTCGCAGCTGATGGGGTCGCGCCCCCCGATCCGCTCGTAAGCCTTTTTTTCCAGGATGCGCAGCAACTTAGCCTGGCTCGACAGACTCATCGCGCCTATTTCGTCGAGAAGGATTGTGCCGCCTTTGCATTGCTCAAAGATACCGATCCGGCGCTCTTTAGCATCTGTGAACGCTCCCCTCTCATACCCGAACATCTCCGATTCGAGCAGCGTTTCGGGCAGGGCCGCGCAATTGATTGCGAGAAATGGCCTGCTGCGCCGTTTGGAGTTACTGTAAATCGCTCGAGCCAGCAACTCCTTCCCGGTTCCACTCTCTCCCTCAATAAGAACAGTCAATTCCGAATTGGCAATCTTTCCTACCATCTTCCAAATTTCAATGAGGCCCGGCGAAGAACCAATCATGACGTCCTCATCGCGGTAAGGCTCGGCAGTGCGCTCATGGGAACCCGAATAACGCACTCGGCGATTCAAAATGTTGCATTCGAGCGCCTTGTGCACGACCAGCGCAAGCCTGGACCGTTCAATAGGTTTGACAAGGTAGTCAAATGCCCCATTTTGCATGGTCTCTATCGCTTCATTGATCCGGCCGCAGTTGGTCGTCATAATAACTACCAGGGCCTTATCGATAAGTTTGGCCTGCCGGAGGAATTCCAGGCCGGGCATTTCAGTCAGGCACATGTCAAAGATCGCTACATTCGGCCGTTCTGCTGCCACACACTGAAGTCCCTTCGCGGCGCTAGAGACAAGGGTCACCGTCGCCTCATGGTCGGAGAAGGTCGAGTTAAGGAGTGCAGCTAACGAATTAGTCTTATCGACGATTAGTAACTTGGGTTTCATAATCGCCTCCCAGAGCAGAGACTCTTGAGTTGCCGCTTGTCAACGCGGGTTCCGCCTTTATTTGCACCCCGGCGCACATGAGCGAGACCAGTCAGGCCCTTAGGCTTCCCCTGGGACGAAGACCGGTGTCGATTTGATTCGGGTGTTTCGCGCGGAGGCTAGGCGCATAGGTAACCGGTTCCTCCACAGTTGGGACAGTAGATTTTGCCGGTACCTTTGCATAAGGGACAATCCGGAGCTCCAATATCAAATAACAAATCTCTGTGCACTCGAACTTTTACATCGCAACTGGAACATTTTACCGTTTTGTCGCCTTTACATTTAGGGCATGTGGACATAGTTGGCACCTAATCTCTTTCTCGCACCTGGTAACCCAGGGGCCTTTGATCCCTGTCACATGTTTCCCCGTGGCACAGGGTAGATTTCATCCGCGGCGGTAAGTCGGATGGATCGATTTCCCGGTTGGCTCCCAGCCATGTCGCCATTGCTCGTGCTGCGGGTGTGCCCCAGATGCCGGTACCGTCTGTTCGCTCCAGGAACTCTGGGCTAACCGGTGGGGAGGACACGGCTATCTCATCTTGGGGTGTCTACGCTGACCGGTGCTCCGCGCGTCTCCCCGCGATATTGGCCGTCAGGACTCTTCTCCCTGGTCCAGGTTTGATATGCCGGCTATCTTGTCGGCAACTTGTTCGCCCCGTGCCGCCAGGGCAAGCCGACAGGGTTCGCAGAGGGCGCCAGACTTCCCCGGGATATCCTTGTAAATGCTGCAGATGCAGAATTGGCCCCCGATTTCGAGCTTTTTTGGGGTTACTTCCTCGATGCCGGCATCAAAACTGGTCGTTTTGCTTTTTTTTGACTGGTTCATTTTGACCCCCTTTGTCCTAATGGCGTTCCGCGCCAGGTAGCCTTTTGGAGGAATTTTGGGGATGCGGCCTTAGACCTGGTTGTGCCGTTTGCGTGCCATTTTCGGTTGCGTGCCCCTGCTGATCAGCACTTCTCGCCTGGCAGTGCGAGAAGAGGCGTTACCCCTAAATGAGATGTCAAAATCGCAGGTTTAGTGCACGGTACAGAGCGTGTAGCCGGATAATGAGCCAATTGTTAAATTGCGCTGGCGGAATTAGCTCAAAAATTGTGGATCTTCCATGTAAATCCAGCAGGATGGCGGGGTAGGGTTTGCTTGAGTAGCTTCTGCATGTCAAGTCGGGTTGCCATCTGATCTTATCAAGTTGATACCATGACCCGGGAAAAACGATCACCTGTAGTAAGGAACTTCCGAAAAGGGGCAGAACTCGAATCGACTCGAATTCGGGCAATTATGGTTACTTGCCGGACAGGTGATTTCCGAGGTGTTATGGTCAAATTGAAAGCCAATGCATAAATAATCGTCGGAGATGGATGTTACTGCTGTTTCCAATGAACCTTTTTGTTTGAAATTATCATGGATACCCGAAGTATGTTCTAAGCCCATGATGTGCTCCTTTGTGCCGTGATGGTGTTAGGATACCCAATTCACCTCCTAGTACATGGAAATTGGCCCGCGGGCCGGTTCACTGTTGTTGCTTAAACATTATCCGTTTTTTCGCGATATACAAGATCTCCTGATACAGTGAATTCCTTAGGTTTTTTACTGATAAATGAGGGAAATGGCGGGTGGCTTTGCGGGGAATGCGCTAGGGGGATAAGGCGAAAATGCGGAACTCAGGCGACGTCAACGATCCCTTCCCGGACGGCATACCTGACAAGATTGGCCATGCTGGTGATTTTGAGTTTTTTCATTAGATTTAACCGGTAGGTCTCGACCGTTTTGGTGCTGAGGTTCAACTGGGCAGCAACCTCCTTGGTGCAGCTCCCTCCCGCCAGAAGTCGTAAGACCTGGAGTTCGCGGTGCGAGAGTCCATTGCTCGTAGTTGATATTTCTTCTTGAGGGGTTGCAATAAGCCCAACGAGGGCACTGCTTATGGTTGAGCTGAGGTAGGGCTGTCCCGCGACGACATCGCGAATGGCATTGACGAGCTCCGTGGAGGAGCAGGTTTTAGCGATAAACCCCTTAGCTCCGGCTCTTAGTGCTTCAGTTACGTATTCCTTTTCGATGTGCATGGATAAAATGATGACCTTGGTGCTCGTAGTGTTTGCTACTATCCTGCGGGTAGCTTCTACCCCAGACAGATTCGGCATGCTGATATCAAGAAGGGCAACGTCAGGGAGCAGTGAAAGAGCGAGATCAACGGCACTGGCTCCATTGTCCGCTTCTCCGATTATGGAGAGGTCGTTCTCCTGCGTCAGAAGGGCCCTTAGACCTTCGCGAAATATTTTATGGTCATCAGCGATAATTACGCTAATCGTCATTTAGCAACCCTCCGGAGGAATTTTTTCCTCACAAGTGCAGAAACTAATCTCCGCACTTGTGCCTGTGCCAATTATTGATTGTAATTTGAAGTTTCCTTTTAGATGGTTGACCCTTTGCCGGATATTTGTTATCCCGAATCCTTCGCTCCAATCTGAGCAATCAAAACCGTTGCCATTGTCGTATATTTTCAGAACCAGATGACCATCCGTCATTCCGAGAAAAACAGTAACAGTGGCTGCACCCGCATGCTTGCCCGCATTAATCATGAGTTCACGGCAAAATTGATATGCACTGACGGCCAAGTCTTCACTAAGCGTTGTTTCAGTCGCCCAATCGGAATGAAAAACAAACTGGAAACCAAATTTTTTTTCAAGCTTCTGACCCAAACTGGAGATCGCAGCACTAAGCCCCATGTCGTAAAGCAGGGGTGAACTCAGATCTAGGCTCAAATCCCGCAGATCCCGCATGGAAGACTCCAGTATGGACCTTAATTCCTGCAGGACTGGATGATCCGCGAGGTCGCCTTTCTCCAGAGCGGCGTCGAGGCTAAGATTGCCGATTGCGAGGGACTGAACCACCTGGTCATGCAGAATTGATGCAATACGGCGCCGTTCCCGTTCTTCCGACAAATTCAGTTCGGTAGTAAGTTTCTTCAGTTCATCGAGCGAAAGAACCAATTGCCGTTTAAGATTTCTTTCCGCGGTCACATCGAGGTTGCTCCCTCGTAACCCAAGATTGGTGCCGTCGGCGGCCGTCACTAGTCGACCGTCATGACGTATCCATCGGACAGATCCGTTTTTGTGGATTATACGGTACTCAAAATTAGTCTCAGCGCGTTTGCTTTCCGAACTGCAATTGCGAAAAGTATGGTCTCTGTCTTCATGGTGAATGACCCGGTAAAACAATGTCGGGTCGGCCATGAACTCGGCGACATCATATCCTGTTATTTGTTTGCAGGAGGGGGATACGTAGATGAATTGGCCATTCGGTCCTATCCAGAATTCCCAGGCATAGGTGTGATCTGCCATGATGTGGAACTTTTGTTCCTCAAGTCGAAGTTCTGTAATGTCCACAACCGCGGCCAAACACAAATGGCCGGATTTAACGACTTGAGCTTCTATTTGCACAATGGTGGGGAGTTGCTCCTTGTTTGTAAGCTTCAGCTCACAGGTCGATTTTAGGGTGCCATTATCAAATGCATTCTTGAGGAATGAAAAAAAACTGAGTCGATCATCATCGGCGACAAACTGTAAAAATGACATATTCACAATTTGTGCCTTGGGCAAACCGACAATGGCTTCCATCGCTAGATTAGCTTTGCGAATAAAGCCATTACAATCGAGAGACATATAGCCAACCGGGGCAAAATCATACAGTATCTTGTAATCTTCCAGCAAAAGTTCCAGAGATTGCTGCAGTTCTGCCTTTTGCATCTCCAGTTCGTCCCGGTGGGTCTGCAGCTCGTGCAATAATCTTGTCGTAGCTGATATTTCCAGGGGCAAGGTTGTTTTCAGCCGTGCGGCAACGGTACCATCCGCCTTTCCCCCACGGTCTGCTGCACCCAATGGAATCTTCCTGCCAGTCATGGGAACTCATCCCCCTAGCGTTGCAAGCTTCGTAGCCGTCGTGAAACGGATTTCCGCCTGATGATCATTAAAAAATACACATGTTGGCGGTTCAAAAATAGTATACAGAGTTTTTCTGAAGTTTCAGGGGATTCCTTAAGGCGCAGTGGCTATTTTTAGCCACTGGATGGTGACGGCGCGCGAGCCCCGCCTCGTATGGCGGGGATTCGAAGCAGATTTTTTCGGCTGGGAGTCCTGAGAATTGGCCCTGCAGCGATAGAGAAGGATGGAAAGAGCGCGGAAACGGTGCTGGGAAGCAGCCTTTTGTGCTACTGGGCAATCAGGGAACTGGGGATGACTGCCGAGGCGGTCAGTATGCGCGCTCGTTTAACCGAATCCGGCGTGATACGTGCAGAGTAACGTGGAGAGCGACTGGCCGCTGAAAACGGCTGGAGCCTTAAATGGTAGTTGCGCAGGATTTCAGAGGCGTTACAGGGGCACCCGGTTCAGAGACCAGATTCCCCTGGGCGCCACTTCTGGGCCAGCTTCAGAATTGGTGGCTGAGTCCAAGATGGAATGCCAGGTCGGGAGATGCCGCAACGATCAAATCTTCGGAAATCCCAAGGTCCAGGGCTGTCCTCGCCGATATGCCCAAGGTTCCGCCGAAAACTAGCTGCAAGGCTGACTTCCCAAGTTCCCTCAGGTCGCTCGTGTAGAAGGGGGAATGGGTGGATAGCTGGGCCTTCAGTGCGATCCAGTCCGCCGGTGACCAGCCCATGCCAAGGGTTCCGAACCCCACAAGATTGTTTTGCTGCTCCTCCAGTACCCGGCCATTGGTGAGTGCCATGGCGCCGGCAGCGCCAAACAAGGTGAGGTGCCCCCACGAGTCTGGAAGCAGGTAATCGTCGCTGCCGGTGAGCCAGAGGGATAAATCGGTGCTACCGCTGCCGTGCAGTTTGGAACTGCTGCCGGTGGGAAGTTTGAGGCACGCCCGTAACGCTACCGCACGCGGGGAAACGCTGCCGTCGTTGTAGAGCTGCCAACCACCGGTTAGCCTGAGGTCGCCCAGGCCGAAGTTTGCCTCGTCCAGATGCAGCCGCTCCTGACCGTCCCGGCTGTAGCTAAAATGCAGTCGGTCGCGTGGTGCATCGAGTCGCCCCCCCTGGGTGAGTCCAAAAATACGATGCCACCCCTCGATAAGGCTGTCCAGTGCGCCGCCGCTGTAGGCCACCCAGGGCAGATCGGCACCTAATTCCAGCTTGTCGGTGATGCCGTAGCGTAGCGCTACTGTTAAACGATAACTCTCACCGTCCAGGAGGATTTTATCTCCGTGCCGCACCCCACTGGCGTAATTATTAGCCACATCTGTAGCGAGCAAACCCCAGTAATGTCCAGGCCGCTGAGTAATTGAGCTCTCTGCGGCAGGAAGACCGAAAATCTGAACCACCGGGCTTTGGTTAAAGGTATAAAACGGAGTAATGGCAAGAGTTGCGGCATGGGCCACGGTTATCTGGCTGCTCAGATGTAGCACGACAACAATTATGAGACAGACCGGTAAGTTGAACATTTAATAGCTATGCCTCAAACGGCGAGAACTACCTGCCGGGATCAGGTCTTGGGAAAGAAGTTTTTCTGGCAATCGCGACGCGAGTCGTGACTTTCAGTTCAGGTGCCATTCCGGTACAGGCCAAGTGGCCTCGGGGCCAGCGGCTAGCTCCGCACGACTCCGTAGCGCGGCGTCAGCCAGGGCATAGCCCCAGTTAATCAGACGACCTTGGTCCCTCTCATCAAACCCGCACTTGCGGGTGGGCAGCGTCTCCAACCGCGCGGTTTTGGTGTTGTCGGTCGTCAACGCTCCAGTCACCATTAAATCTTCGATCTTAGTGTCGATCCCCCAGTAGGCTCCCTGCCTGCGCCCAGCCTCCAGATCGTCGACCAGCCACTGCCTGCGTAGCGCGCGAGTCTGATCAATTAGGATGTCGCGTATCCTCCGGAATTGCAGGATGTCGTCCTCAAGCGGCCTCGTGATGGTTTCCAGGTGTGCTCCAGCGTCGCTTGCCAGGACGATATCCACCTCGTCAACCAGTGATTCCAGTCCCATGCAGTCACAGATGCAGCCGTCTGCCAGTACCAGCCGCTTGCGCAGATCCGAGAGGTAGGTGTGGTCGTTCGGTTGTTTCTCCCAGGACGAGGGGTCGCTGTGCAGGATGACGGGAGAGAAGACCGGCGGATAAGCGCTGGAGGCGGCCACGGCATCGGCCAGAGAAAACTCGGCCTTGCAGGAGATCCCCAGGACGTGATCGGTGACCATGTCCTGGTGGAAGCAAAAGTCGCCTCCGGTCTGCATGTTGGTCGCGTGAAAGCTGAATTTCGGGGCCTGTCCGGTTCCACCCACGGGAATGTCTCTGAGCATGGTTCCGTGAAACAGCTCCTTGTCGTAGCGCCCCGACAGGTATTCTCCGGCGGTCTTGAAGGGGGTGAGCATCCCGAGGATGGCCGCCTCGACGTCGATGGTCCTGCTGCAGAACTCTTGAACCGGTCCCGCTGTCACCTCTACGAAATTGCCCGCCCGGCCATTGACAAAATCAAGCTGTTTCCAGCCGTGGGCGAGGACGCCGGACAGGATCGACCCTCCTGACACGCTGCTGATGTGATCGAGTTTGCCCAGAAGACCTATTTCATTGAGGCGCCATAGGCTTCCCAGCCCAAAAAGTGCGGCACGAAAGCCATTTCCCGATAATGCTATTCCAATTGATTTGTTTCCGATGGTCACACATCACCCCCATAGCTGAACGCAGTCGCCAAATCCGCGTGTTGTCATCAGAAAAAAGAGACTGTCAGTCGCACATCCTGTGACAATATCCTATCACAGAAGTAGCAGATGTTAATCGTGGGAGGGGGGATGCACTGAAATGCCGGCACGTTTGTGCCGGGCGGAGGCGATGAGTCGGACACTCCATTTCAGTTAGTCTTGCTTTGGGGCAGTTTGCTCAACACTGCGGCTTTGGGAATGCTATTCCAGGCCATCAGGGCTTTCTCGTAATGGGCGGCATTGGTTTCCAGCCAATTACCCATCAAAAGTGCAGATTTGTAGCCACTGCCGTACTCTCGATGAGCATAGAGAACGAGAACACCTGCGCCGTCTATTAGGATAAATCGTGCGAATACAGCTTCCATGAGTGTCGGGTCGCCCAGCAAAGCAATAAGGAGATGCTCCGCTGGGCTACTGACTGTTCTGGGCTTTGAGTCTGTACGCAAGACTTCACCTTTCTGTTGGTAATTGGTCAATACTTGATTCGCGGTCTCGGCAAGTTGTGTGGCATCTGTGACCTGCTTGTACAGGATTATGGTGACCATATCCTGCCATTTTGCAAGGTTGCTGTCGCTCAGTGGCGTGAATTCATTCTGGTTGTCCTTAGACCACCGGTGCAGGTAATCGACTCCGGCAAAGTTGATTGTCATAGCTGTAGCGTCCCGGGGGGCTTTGCTCTGACCTGAGGACGCCGTGGCGTTGCACGCAACGATCAATGACATGATGATCAGGAGACGATAAAGGTAACCGCGCTGAATTTGCATGTGCTCCTCCGTTAATTTTCTGGTTGGTTAGACGACGGTGATCTGAATGCGAAGGGTGACGCCCGGTGCATCACCCGCCGTGACGCTTTCTGTCGGCTTCCAGTGCTTTTTTATAAGTGCGCAGCCACTCGGCCTGCTCTTCGGGCGTCTGTTTTTTGGGCTTGAGGGGGCCCGGATCTTTCATGCCGCGCGCCAGGAGGAATTCCTGGCATTTGCGTTGCCATTCGAACCCTTCGGGGAATTCATTCTTGTTGATTTTGTACTGGAACACTGTATGAGAAATATCGAACCCACTTATGTCCTTTCTCCTGAAATCTGCGCCACGTTGCAACATATAGTATAGATGTTCAAAATCAACTATAAGAGCTAAATTCATCAATAAGGTATTGCCGCCGATGTCAGTAGCTTCAATATTTGCACCTCTTTCTAACAGCATTTTTATACCTTCGTAATTCCTAGGTGAATCGATTAACAAAGAAATTAGTATCGGTTGATGGTCGCTGTCTTTAGCATTGATGTCCCCGCCGTAGTCCAAAAGTATTTTAAGAAATTCATTGTTCCGTGAACAGGCAATAATAGTTACGGCTGAGCGGTTTCTTAGCATCGGTGAGGCTTGAGGGGCGGTAATGCGCAAATTTGGGTCGGCCCCATTCTGGAGAAGGGCAATCAATGATTTTTTTTGGTGGACACCAAGAGCATAAACTAGCGGAGTCATGCCCACTTTACCGAAACCGTTGGGATCGACCCCGGACTTGATGGTTGCCTCGATTTTAGCGGCATCACCTTTGGCTATTGCTCTCCCTAGTTCCAGCAGTTGTCCGTCAAAGTAACGTTCTGGTGTCAATTTGCCTCCCCTCGGGTTGCATGCCCCGCACGCGCAAAAAATGATTAAAAATCCAGCTAGCATCGTCGCCATGTTAGCCCAGGTTCTCTGTGTCATGAGAGGCCTCTCGTTTTGGTTGTAGGGACTGTTTAAGGAGTCGCTGCATTCTCCTTTTTTCCTGTTCGATTGAGCCGATGACGACGTCCATTTTGTGTTTAACTATGCTGCTTGATTTAATGGAAGCCGTCTGGCAGGGAACGGGTGTGCGCTTTCCGACCAGGGTGGGCACAGAGCTGAGCAGTTTACCCACTGACAGGGGAATGAATCGGGCGGGATCATAGGAAGGTAAGTGGTGTGCGTTGGAAACATCGACCATTTTTTTGCCGATGTCCTTTGCCCAATCCTGGCCGGAATTAAGAAATTCGCCATCCACTACAAAAGAAGAGACATTGGATGCATCACTGGTGATGTCTTTATGAAATGAGGCAACTGTGTTTTTATGGAGCCCCGCTGGATTGTAAGCGAAGGTGCTACATCCCGTAGCAATTCCAACTGCAGAACCTATGCACGCGCCAAGAGAGTGCCCCGCTATCTCAAGGAAACCCCCAGTATTGTGGTATAAAATATGACCTAACCTTTGGCCCCGTTCATAGTATTCACCTTTTAAACCCACGGCTTGCATGGCATCCGCTTCATCATCATCAAGGTTGGATGGAGTCGTTCCTTTGAATACGAGAATTAATTTGGCGTCGGGACCGAAAACCTCCTGATCCGGAATATAAAGCTCAGCGCGGAAACCTGAACTTTCTGGCGCCAGCATTTCCCGTGGAATTCCGTATTTTTTTAATATGTCGGGATTCTCACTGGCGCGTAAATACCCCGTCGGCGCGCCTCCCGCGTTTATGTCATCCTCGGTGTAGTGATATACATCCCTGCTGAGAACGGCTTTTTCTGCTGCGTCCATGTAACGGGCGAACTCGTCAGCCGTTTTAAGTGCTGACCTCTTTGCTTCTCCTTCGGGCTTCTTCGCGGCGTTTGCCTTGGAGGCTCTGATCAGCTCAAGGCGCTCCTTCCGCCGCTTCTTCTTCCCTTGAGTATCTTTCTTCACTCCATAGTAGGGATTTTGCAATTTCCTGAGACTTGCGCCACAGGTAAAGCACGGGTCCGAGGCCTTTTGGAATGAGCCGTAATTGAGACGGTACGATTTGACATGCTGGATTAGCAGCTTGGTCTGTACCGCGATTTCCCGTCGAATGCCCGGTCGCTTCTGGGCATCGGCAAGGTCCTCCCGTATCCGCAACTCCTCATTCAGGGCTTTAATCTTTTCCTCGGACTCCTCTTTCTGGATTTCCACCTGTTGCCGTCTGTTGGCGAAGCTAGGCTCTCTGAGAGCCGCTTGCTGTGCCATATGGCAGTCGCTCAGGACGGCTATCCGCTGTTTTAAGCTGCTTATGGCACTCAAATTCGCGGTTAGGGCTTCACTCATAATCCCAGCTCTCCGGACAAAGGGGGCCGCCATATAGAAGCGTGTCGATCTCGAAGACTTTCTCTTGCTCAGTCATGGTGTCGTCCTGCAGGATGTCCCTGAGAAATTCCTACTCAGGTTCGTTTGGTGACCTCTCTACTTTTCTGTATGGAGATGTCGTATGAGCTTCGTGCCTGGACCCTCTTCCCGCGTAAACTCAAGCACCTGAATCAAGGAGTGTTGCTCCTGGCGTGTTACCGACTCGAGAAAAATGGAGGTGATGGGCCCGAAAAAATGATCAACGCTGGCGGCATCACAACTGGGAAGGTAGCCACGTAGCACCCGTGGGTCATAGAAGCGAAACAGGGCCTGCTTGCCGTCGGGCAGCCTTACGGCGAGCAATCGGCGCAGATGGCGGCGCAGCGCCGGCAAACCTGAGGAACTGGTGAAAAATATCCCCCAGCTGTCCCCCCATCCCTTTTCGAAGAGGCTTGAAAGGAAGGGCGACTCTTGGCAAATAGTGACCAGGTGCGGTCCCATGTTATCCATGGACGCAGCCAGCCTGCTGCCGTACAGGATGCGAAACTCGCAGCCGCTATTTTCCAGTAGCGGCAGTATCCGGCCGTCGCGGGCGGTGTCCAGCACAGCGTAGAGCGGCTGGCTGACACGGTTTAAAAGGTCACGTGAGGGCTTGATTGCCTCGGCGACCGGTTCTGGTGCTGACGGGCCGGCCCGCGTAATTCGTCGACGACCAGAAGGGCTTCGCCTTTGGTGGCGGCCTGCTGCGCGCAGCGCCCCTGCGCACTGGTACCGATCAACACGGTGCTACAGCCGGATATGATGATTCCGCCGTGGGCTGTCTTGTCTCCCAAGCGTGCGGCGGGCTTTCCGTTGATGAGAACGCTCGGCTCTCCCTCGACAATATAATCATCTGCCCCTTTGCACTGAGCCCTGTCCCCGAGGCGGGCCGCGGGCTGCCCACCGATAAAGACGTCCGGCGAGCCCTCCACGATGGGCCCGCCGTCATGGGCTTTGAGGTGTTCCGCCTTCGGGCAGCTATGCAGGTCTCCTGCACGCGCGGCCGGCTTTGCCATAGATTCCTCCGGAGATAATTAGTTCGCTCAAATTTTTCTTTTCGGCATCTGCTTCGTCGAGCTGAAGGGAAATAACGCGAGGGAAATGCTTGGGGAGGTAGGGGCAATGCCGTTAAGTCGAGGCCCCCAAGGCAGGGGAGAGGGTGAAGTCGCCAACATTGCGAAATGTGGCAGCTTCCCCCGCCCCCCGACCCCCTCCCGCAAGGGGCGGGAGAGTCGAAGCCGGTTGGAATCGTTAACTTAACGACAGTTGGGGAGAACCGATTGTTAGCAAAGTGTGAGGGCGGAATGCATTAAGCAGAGTTAACTATTTCTGGTATACCTGTATCGTGTCTCTCTTAATCGCGCAGCAAAAGGCTCTCTGAAACCGGAGGAATATGAGCCGAAGATACTCTCAACCCAGCGCTGGCAGGGACCCATGAATATATTGAAGGAAATCACCGCTCCGAGTTGAAGGCGGTTGTTGCCTGGTACAAGAGATACTATTTTAAGCCGCTGTTGTCGCCACCTGAAATGCGGGAACCCATCGACTGGGATGTACCACCGCTGGGGCCCCGGCGTCACCAGCCTGAGAGGCAGACGCCTCCCACAAGGGAATCGACTTCTCCCGGGTGAGGCTGCAAAAGGGAACAGGGAGACAAGGGAAACGGGGGGACGCCATCGGTGTCCCCTTTCTCTTGGATAGAAGTTGGGCAGGATTTCAGTGGCGTTCTGCAGAGCCCCACCATTTAATCGATCAGACCCTAACAGCCCCCAGCCTCTGCTCGTCCTCCAGAAACAACCCGCTAATCGAATTTCCTGAGACGGTCAATCCAACGCGCCGGACCGGGTCCTCTTCGGGGGCGCTGTGGCAAGGTGCTCGATGAATTTACAATACTCAGTATCGGTAAGAAGGATATGGTCAAATAACCAATTTCCGATGAATGACAGTACGTTCAAGGAAAAATCCTTCTGGTTGTTTTCAAAGTCATTCTGAAACGCTGCGACCATTCGGCAAAATTTTGCATGCTCTTCCCTGTGGGAAGCTAAGCCGGGGTATTCATAGTGTGCCATGGTTTTTTCTTCGGCCGCAAAGTGATAGGTTGTATAGTCGGCGAGCTTGACAATCACCGCTCCCAGGTCCTCATGGGTGACGCCGCTAGCGTTTATGTTGTCATGCAGGTAATTCAGCAGTTCCACCAACCGCTTGTGCTGATCATCGAAGGGCTTTACGCCCAGTTCAAACCTCTTATCCCATTCTATAATCGACATGATTTCCACCCTCGTAAGCAGTTACAATACTACTCCTGTCTATCGGCAATTACCGGGAGGACTTTAATTGGTATGTCGGGAGGAGGTGAAGATTGCCTCGGCACGGGCGCCTTCAGGAAAATCTGAAAAGGCCCTCTCGGCTTCCGTCATATGTGCCAGTTCCGTTTCGGGCAACCGATTCACCTGGTGACTTTCCTGTGGGCCATCACGCACTGCTTTCAAGATTCCCTTGAAAATTAGTGGTTTGCTTCTGCCGCGAAGAGTGGCACGTTACCTGCTGATCCGGCTATAGCTACAGCCAACCGGCAAGAGAAGCAATCTAGCAGCAGTTGGCCCTTGATATTCCAGTCAGCCCGCCCTGTTATGCCTTATTACAAAAAACAATTGATAGGGCTGTGCCCCTTCCTTCAACGATGAGGTCGAATTATGATTTTAGAAAATGTCAATGTCGCAAGGACCGCTTCAAGGCCCATTGTCAGAAAAGACAGGGTCTGCCGCTGCAGGAAAAAGCACAAAGAGCACATATGCGAGTCACGAGCTAAAGGAAGCACCCATGAGATTAATAAGCTGATCCAAAATCCCAATGTCGCTTGCGGTATCTGCGGAGAGACTGCTGATTCGGACGAAGACATCTGCTTGCCCGTTCCACTTTTCATTTGACTCTGAGGGGGGCGGGCCGTGCCGGCAGGGGAGAGGGGGGGGAGCAAACTGATGCTGTGAAATTCCCCCAGCCTCGTTGCGGGGGGAGTCGCTACAGGAGAGGCTTACAGCGCAGGCCGGGCTAGCGGGCCCCACCAGGCGCCGTTGACCGTTTCTATGGGCGCATTGCCCGCTACACCAGCGAACAGCACCACCAGGTTGCCATTGTCATCGGCCTTCACCTTGGCAATCTTGGGCTCCGGCGCCTTGCAACAGCAACCGTGTGTTGCCTCTCCTGCATACCAATACACTCCGCCTACCGTGGGCCCTTCCTTGGTCCATTCCATACAGTACCTCCTCTTAGTGGTTCTATCTTAAAATCTCTTATACATGGTTAGGGTTGAAGAAACAAGAGGGAGGTTACTCAGGGCCATCCATTCCTGTGACTCTAGACTCAGTAATGCAGACTGATTGTCAGGTCCAGGTCCTCCCCGTCGTAAGGGAAACTGGCCGCCGAGAAGGAGGGCGCACTGAGCAATGCCTTGGCGTTGTTGGAAAAACCGTAACCTTCTGTCGGAATACCCATGAAATTTGTATCGAGTTTCCCGTTCATGTTCTTGTCATGGACGACGGCTAGTGCGTAGGTCCCCTTCGGCATGTCCTCAAAGTCGCAACGTGCACGTTTGTCCCGGATTTTGATGACCATTATGTTCGTTGCCGAATGCAGATACTCTATGGGAAAGCCTTCCGGAGAATCGAAAAGTGCACAAGCAATCGTTCCCGTGCTGTTCTCTATGTTAAGGATTTGGACATGAATCCCTGGACAGTGCTTTTCGGAGCGGGCGTCCAAGGGGAGATTTACCATCAGCAAGACCGCAAGCCAGGCGAACCGTCGAACTATCCGGTGCCCTGGCCTGTTGGGGAGGTGCACCGCCTGTCTTGGTGCTGTTTTTTGCACAGTTGGATTTTTCATGATTTCTCTCGCAAGCACCAAAATCGTGCAGCTAGCAAGAATCGAGCAGGTCGCCGGTGACGGACGGCCTGCCCTGTTGTCTTGTCAACCTATCTCCAGTTGACTTTGTTGGCCCATTCGGAAAACGTGCAGCATTTTACGCCGTAATTCTTCTCAACCGCGCCGATGTCGACATTGTAACCGACCCGGTCGAACCATTCGAACATGATGGCGAGATCCTCGCTCATCTTCCTCATCTCCTCAATGGGAGCCCTTTCAAACAGCACCTTCTTGTCCATCGCCAGGCTTATGATGTCCGCAACTTCGGGCATGGTGCGCCGGTCCCCTGCGATGTCGAGCTCGACCCCGTTCATCCTCTGGTTTTCTTCGAAGGCGAGCGCCCCGAACTTGCCGATATCCTCCAGGGCGATCATCTGAAGCCCGGTGTCCGGAGCGATGGGCAGGCGCAGTTTGCCCTCCAGGATCCCCGGCTTCAGCCAGGGCGACAAAAAGTTTTCCATGAAGAACACTGGGCGCAGTATGGTGTAGGACGGGAAGGCCAGCGAGCGGATCTTCCCCTCAACGCGCCATTTGTTTTCGAAATGCGGTACTCCGGTGCCCCGGTGGGCGGAGCCGACCGAGGAATAGACGAAATGCTCGACGCCGGTCTCCCGGGCAATTTCGGCAAAGCGTTTGCCCTGCTCCTCCTCACGGGCGACGCCCTCCTGGTTGCTCTGCACAGCGTAGGCACCCCATGCCCCGTTCAGGGCACGCTCCAGCGATTGCGGGTCGTCAAGATCCCCTTGCACAAGCTGGGCGCCCCGCGCGGCCAGGGCTTTGGCCTTGTCCCCCTGAAGGTCGCGGGTCATGGCCCTGACCTGGCAACCATCGGCGAGCAGCTGCCGGGCGATGGCGCCGCCCTGGTTGCCGGTTGCGCCGGTTACCAAGATTATGTCTTTTGCTTTATCCATAATTTCCTCCCTTAGCAGGCTCGAAAGTGCGGCGGGGCAAATCTGGCCGCGCCAGGCTGAGCCGGCAAGCGGGCCCAAAGATTTTGGCCGCTTAAGCTCATTTTAGCAGAGTGGGAGCAGGAGGAGAAGGGGGAGCGAAAAGGCCAGAGGGAGCGGTGGGGGGAGCCTGGAAAAGTATTCTATTTTCCGCCAAAATATGGCAATGATGTATCACTTGCCTAGATTTCCGCAGCTATCAACCGGAGCGCACTTATGAGTCAACCCACCCAAAGTACAGCTGTCATCGGCGCCGGCGCGCTCGGGGCAATTTACGGCAGTCTGCTTTATCAAGTGGACCCCGGCTCCGTCAGTTTCATAGCCGGGGAGGGGCGCCGCGACAGGCTGCAGCGTGAGGGGGTCGTCGTGAACGGCGCACGCTTCCTGATCCCGGTGACGCGTCCGGAGGAGTCGAGGCCCGCGAACCTGGTCATCGTCGCGGTCAAGCACTACCAGCTGGACCAGGCGATCGCGGACCTGAAGCTGGCCATAGGCCCCGGCACGGCGGTGCTGTCAGTCATGAACGGGATCGACAGTGAGGAGCGCATCGGTTCGGTCTACGGGATGGACAAGGTGCTGTACGGGCTGGCCCTGGGCATCGATGCGGTGAGGGTCGAGAACGCGGTCAGCTACAGCAACCTCGGGCGCATCCTTTTTGGGGAGAAGAACAACGCGGTGCTGAGCGAGAGGGTGCGGCGCATCGGGGAGCTTTTGGACCGGGCCGGTATCGTCCACCAGACTCCAGCGGACATGGTCCGCAGCCTCTGGTTCAAGTTCATGATCAACGTGGGGGTGAACCAGGTCTCCGCCGTCCTGGGTGCGGACTACGGCACCCTCAGGTCCAGCGCCCGGGCCAGGGATCTCATGGACGCGGCCATGCGGGAGGTCGTCTCGCTGGCCCGGGCAGAACAGGTGAACCTCTCCGAGGAGGATTTCGGCGAATGGTACCGGATTCTCGGCTCATTGGATCCCGGCGGGAAGACCTCCATGCTGCAGGACGTCGAGGCCCGCCGCACCACGGAAGTGGAGATGCTGGCGGGCACGGTGCTTGCGATGGGGAGGCGCCACGGGATACCCACGCCGGTGAACCAGAGGCTCTTTGCTGATCTGAAACGGTTCGAGGCTGCCTGCAGAAGTTAGCCGACGGGCGGTACCGGGAGGGCAGGTGGGTGGCGTGCCTGAAGTCACCCGGCTGCCGCTCTCCCGGCCCCTCCCTTCCCGGGGATTGAGTCTGGGGAGTGACGGGTTACCGTCAGGGTTTGTAGGTCTTTGCCAGGTAATCCACCAACGTCTTCTTTTCCTCGCCGGAGAGGTGCGCCCCTTTTTTCACCATACCGGCTACGATGGCGTCCCACTGTCCCGGGCTTCGCTTCAGGACCTTGACCTTGGAGGACGGGTGACAGACCGCACAGCGCGACTCCAGCAGGCTTTGGCCATTGGAAAACATCCCCCCGACAGCTGTTCCAGCTACGACAAGGCTTACAACGACGCCAGTTAAAGCAATCCTTTTCATCGAATCCTCCTGGTATAATCGGTGCTGAGTCCGGTATGCGCCTTGGATACCCCTGCGAGAACGTTCCCGACGACTGGTGCATTTTTACCATAGTCGCGGGCGGAATCCTATATGTTAAAGCGCAATCTCTCCTTTGAGCCCTCAACCTGCAGGTCCGGATACTCCTTACAGACCTTGCTTCTGCCGGCGCGCGCCGGGCACCTCTTTCGCAGATTCCCGCCCGAAAGTATCCTTAGCTTTTGTTCATTTTTTGCCCATGGGAAGTATGGAATAGGGGCAAGGAAAAGCCGGTAGCGAAAACCCGGGATAAAAAGATACATAATATCGATGTATTATGGCTCTGCGCAGTGGCATTGATCACGCATATGGATGGGAGAGGCCGCCGAGACGGGCTCAGGGAAGGTGCCTGTGGGGACTTCCGGAAGCGTTGTTATTGGCCTTTTCGTTCGTAGTTTAGAGGTAGTCCGCGGCAAGGTGCATTGCCGCTATCCGGCTGGACTTTATACGAGGTGCGTCATGGAGAGAAGAGATCGACTGGAAGCCGGGTCGCCAGAAATAACCATTCTGGAGCGGCGCCGGCAAAGAGACGCCGAGCTTAGCTCGGCAGACATCATGAAAATCCTGCGCAGGAGGGCAGCAAAGGTCGGAAAGAAGGCCTCCGGGATAGAGGTCCAATGGGACGATGAGCTGAAAGGCACCTGACGATTGAGGCGCTCTTGAAAGGTTGTTAGACCAAAAAATAAGCCCTTGGCAACCTGCCAGGGGCTTATCCTGTTTTAGCCAAACTGAAGGCCCAGAAGGCTACGGTTGTTGCCTCCAGTGTTTCCAGTCGTGCCCGCGATGGCTAAAGGCCGTGAAGCTGCTTGCCACCATGCCAAAGGGAATCAGGATCAGCCAAAGTGTGAGGATCAGGGCTATGATCGCTATTATTATCGCTAACGCTGTCATCTCGTACCTCCCTTGAACCTGCTCACTATACCTTAGCACGGAAACGCTATCATGAACAAGGCTCCGCACGGGGGCTAAGGTGCCGATATTTTCAGATTTTCTCCACATTTCCCCCGTATTTTCTTGTAGCTCCCTCAGGCCTGGGGAGGAATGGTGCTTTCCTGGGCCAAGGGGAGCGGCCCCACCGTGCAGGTCGTCATGAGCAGCTCCTCGACTTTGAGCAGGAAGTTGTCGATCGAAAAGGGCTTCTGGATGAAATTCACCCCGGAACCCGGCACTCCGTGTTTGACAATGACGGTGTTGGTGTAGCCTGACATAAAGAGGACAATAAGGCCCGGATACTTCTTGATGAGGCGCTCGTGCAGCTCCGGCCCGGTCAGCCCCGGCATCACAACGTCGGTTATCAGCAGATCGATGCTGCGCCCTTCCGCCAGCCTGAGGGCCTGCCCCGGATCCTCCGCTTCGACGACGTCGAAACCGCAATTGACCAGCAGGTCCCGCACCATGCACCTGAGCATCTCGTTGTCCTCCACCAGCAAGATGGTGCGGTTTTCCGCATTGAACTGCACCTGCTGGACGCTGACCGCCTCTTCTGCCGTGACTTCGGCGTTCACGACGGGGAAGAAGACCTTGAAGGTGCATCCCTTGCCCGGCTCGCTGTAGACCCAGATGTTTCCTTCATGCTGCTTCACCAGGCCGTAGACCGTCGCGAGCCCCAGACCGGTGCCCTGGCCCACCGGTTTGGTGGTGAAAAAAGGCTCGAAGATATGCTCCATGGTCTCCTTATCCATGCCGCAGCCGCTGTCGGTGACCGCAAGCATCAGGTACTTGCCGGGCTTCACGCTGGCGTGGTGCCGGGCATATTCTTCGTCCAGCATCATCGGCGCCGTTTCCAGGGTGATGGTCCCCTTGCCATCGATGGCGTCCTGGGCGTTGACCGCCAGATTCATGATGATCTGCTCGATCTGGTTCGCGTCGGCGCGGATGCTGCACCCCTCGGCAGCCGGGTTCAGGTGGATCTCGATGCTTTCGCGTATGGTGCGCCGCAAAATGTCGTAAAAGGACGCGACGACGTGGTCCAGGTCGACGGCCTTCATATCCAGCAGCTGCTTGCGGCTGAAGCTCAGCAGCTGCTGCACCAGGACCTGGGCCTTGTTGGAGGCCAGAAATATCTGGTCCGCCATGTAATAGCTCTTTTGCTCCGGGATTGCTTCCCTCTTTAGCAGCTGGGAGTACCCCATGATCGGCGTCAGCAGGTTGTTGAGGTCGTGCGCGATACCGCCGGCCAGCCTGCCGATCGATTCGATTTTCTGGATCCGGTAGAGCTGGTCCTCCAGGAGCCTCTTCTCGCTCTCGGCCCGGTTGCGTTCCGTGATGTCGCGCGCGACGGCCAGGGAGCACCCCTCCCCGCCGATGCTGGTGGCGGAAACCACCACCTCGGTCCAGAAACAGTCACCGTTTTTCCTGCGGCAGCGCCACTCGAAGGACCGGGTGACGACGGGCGGGTCATCCGTTTCCGCGTCGACGACCTCACCGGGCTGGTAGTTGAATCCGTCGCAGCTGATGTCCTGCATGGTGAGCCCGAGCATCTCCTCCCTGGAATAGCCGTACATCCTTTTCACCGCGTCGTTTGCCTCGAGAATCCTGCCGGTCTGCTGGTCGTGCAGGATGATCGCGTCCTGGCTGGCGTTGAAGATTTCCTGGTAGTTCCGCTCGCTGGCTCTGCGCGCCTGTTCCTCCGTGGCAAGCTCCTGGGCCATGGTGTCGAAGGATTGGCCCAGGACCCCGAGCTCCCCGCCCGCGACCAGGCTCGATACCCTGGCGTCCAGGTTCCCCTCGGCGATGAGCCGGGAGGCTTTCCCCAGCAGGGCGATCCGGTCGGCGATGGAGCGCTTCCCGATCAGCCAGGCAGTGGCGAGCGCGAGCAGCAGACAGGACATGAAGAGCGCGAGATTGCTCCAGAGGGTCCGGTTGGCCTGAGAGAGGACCACCTCGGCCGGTATGCCGACCCGGATGTACATGTAGGGGGTCTGCTCTCCGCGCAGCATCATGCGGCGAAATGCTATGAAATGTTTCGCCTGGCCCAGCAGGGTCCCGGTGGTATGCACCTCTTCGGGTCCCACCTGCATCTCTTTGAGCTGCTGCGGGTCGAAATTCTTGCCGACGTACCGATGGTTGTCCAGTGCCCCGCTCAGCATGACCCCCTTGTGGTCGATGAGGAGGTAATTGCTGCCGGGCGGCAGCTTGGCGCCCACGAACGATTTTCGGTAGTACCCGAGGTCGTAGCCGATGGAAATGACGCCGTCTGGTTCACCCTGCGCGTTTTTGAGCGGATAACCGAAATTTATCACCGGTTTGTAGATAGCCCGGCTGATGATGTACTCGCCCGAAGAAAACCGGCCGCTCTCCATTGGGCTCTTGAAGTAGCGCCGATCGGAAACATCGGCGTTCACCAGGGTATGGACCGCGGAGGCCCAGACACGGCCGTTCTTGTCGATCAACGCGATGTTGGAGTACTGGGAATTGAGCTTCAGGATGTTCACCAGCAGCGGCTCAGCCTTGGCACCGTTGTGGTTCTTGACCTCGTGGAGCTGGGCCAGCGCGCTTACCAGCTGCTGCGCACTGGCTACCATGCTCTGCTGCTGCAGGGCCATGCTGTCGGCGAGCCTCTGGGAATCCATGAGCGCGACCCGGACCGCCTCGTTCCTCAGTTTGATGCCGGAGTATACGATCACCCCCGCGGCTGGCAAGGCTATGATCAGCACTATCAGGACAAGTTGCACCCGTATGGAAATTGAAAAGAACCGGGCCGCCATCTGAGCAAAGATTTTTATCATACCGGCATCCTTTTCCGTGTGCATCGCCGTACAAACGTTAAAAGAACTTAACAATGCTTCAACTTTACCATGTGACGGCTCAAACGCAATTTCTGCACTGCCGGTCGCTGGGGAATAGTTTGCGAGGGACCCCCCTCTCTCATTGCGCGAGCCTTCCCCCCTACTGCGCAGGGGGGATATAGCCAAGGCCCCCTCGTTAGCTTAATGGCAGTGTAGGTCCCTGAACGGAGTCGAAGAGTGGTCCCCGGCCGGTAAAAAACCGCCTCTGGGCCCGCCTCCGTCGAAAAATGCCCTGGCGACAGGGCCGGATGCTCAATGCAGAGGTGTTCACCGTGACCTCTTTGTGATACTGTGGGGAGCGAAATTATCAGCCTGGCACGGAGAGAACACCTAGATGACGATAAAATGGTACCCCGGACACATGGGCAAGGCCCTGGAACAGATGGCCGAATCGATTCGGAAGACGGACGTGCTCATAGAGGTCCTCGACGCCCGCCTCCCCGCTTCGAGCTCCAATCACAAATTCGCCGAGATGCGCCTGAGAAAGCCCTGCATCAAGCTGCTGAACAAGAGCGATCTCGCCGACCCGGCGGTCACCAGCGCCTGGGTGCGCTATTTCGAGACCGAATCGGGGGTGCGCGCCCTGCCGATCTCGGCCAAGAAGATCGCGGAAACCAAGAAGCTGATCAAGCTCTGCCAGCGCCTGGTGCCCAACCGAGGCAACCCCGGCTACCCGATCCGCGCCATGGTGTTCGGCATACCAAACGTGGGCAAATCCACCTTGATCAACACCCTCGCCGGGAAAAACATGGCGCCGGTCGGCGACAAGCCGGCCATCACCGTGCGCTCCCAACAGATCGACCTGCACAACGGCATTCTTCTCTTCGATACGCCGGGACTGCTCTGGCCCGAGATGAGCGACCAGGTCGTCGCCTACCGCCTGGCCACCAGCGGCGCCATCGGGGCCAGCGCCCTCGACTACACCAAGGTCGGGCTTTTCGCTGCCGAGTATATGATGCAGCGCTACCCGGAGCGGCTCAAGAGCCGCTACAAGCTTGGAGCACTGCCTGACAGCGCCGGGGAGCTCATCGAGGCGATCGGCCGCTGTCTGGGCTGCCTGGTAAGCGGCGGGGTGGTCGACCTGAACCGGGCCTCGGAGACCTTTTTGCGGGAACTGCGCTCCGGTAAAATCGGCCGCATCAGTTTGGAGGAGCCGGGGCAGGACCGCGGCGAGACCGCGATCGATGCGTCCCAGGACCTGCCGGAAGCTGAGGCGTAAGAGGACGGCCCGGGAGCGCGGCACCAAGGTCTGATCGCTGGCTGCCTTGGTGCGGGACGGCTGCCTTGGCGGGGAGGCTACATTGGTGGGGAGGCAACCTCGCGGGGTGCCTGGCTTTGGCTGGGGGGGCTGTCTTATCCCGCTGCCGCCCGGTGGCGCTGCCAGCATTGCAGTAGCAGGAAGCTGAGGGACATGATGCCGTAGCCGGCGGCCAGGTGCCAGACCATCGGGACCGGCGGCGCCAGCGGAGAGAAGATCGCCCCCGAGGGGAGCGGCGAATGGATCACCCCGCACAGGGAAAAAAGGGCGCAGAGCGCCAGCCAGAGCGCTGCCTTGCCGGGCCTGTGGTCGAGGACCTGGGCGAAGGCGGCCCCCCAGAGCAGTGAGGTGACGATGAACCCGTTCCCCAGGACCGTGGTGGCGTTGCAGGTCGCCAGCAGCTCCCCGGAGAGGTCGGCGGCGCTCTTGCCGATCCCGCCCAAAAGCTGCCCGAACTCGATGGAGATCAGGCAGGCGATGACGGGGATGAACGAGATGACCAGCGCCCGGTAATGCTTGACGGGGGTCGCCTCGAAGGCCTGCGCAGTGATCTCGATCCCGATGAAGATCAGTATGGGGGCAACGGCTGCCTCCGGCAGCAGGTTTACGAAGAAGGAAAGGTAGCCGAGAATCGCCCCCAAACCGATGAAGATCCCCGTAGCAATGGTGTAGCCGGAACGCCCCCCCATCTCCTTGTAGGCCGGATGGCCGATGTAGGGGCAGGACTGGATCACCCCGCCGCACAACCCCGCCACCAGTGTCGCAAACCCCTCCACCAGCAGGATGTCACGGGTGTTGTAGTCGTCCCCGGCGACCGCCGCGCTCTCCGTCACGTCCACCCCGCCCACGACGGTTGCCAGGGCGAAGGGGATGGCGAGCGGCAGGTAGGCGAGCGCCCGGGGCAGGCCGGGCAGGAACCCGAGGGAGGGCCAGGGGAGATAGAGAGCCAGCACGGGCGCGCTCAGCGAGGCATGCGCCCCGTTGGGCAGCAGCCCGAAGGCCCCCAGCAGGTAATAGGCGAGCGTGCCGCACAGGATGCCGGCCAGCGCGCCGGGGAGCCGCCAGGGGAGCTTGAAGCGGGCCAAGAGCGAGATGAAGACGATCCCCAGCGAGAGGAAGCCGACCACCGGCGAGGCGAACAGCTTGAGGAAGGGGAGGTAGGCGATCAGGAGTAGCGCCACGGCGGCGATGCTGCCGAGCAGGCCGGCGCGGGGAATGACCCGGCGCAGGGCCGGGCCGCAAAACGAGACGGCCATCTTGAAGGCCCCCATGAGGACGACCGTCGCCATGGCCACCTGCCAGGTCAGCTGGGCGTCCCTGGTCGCCAGGTAGCAGGGGCCGATGACGCCGAAAGCCATCCCGAAGGTGGAAGGGGTGTCGAGCCCCAAAGGCATGGCGGTGACGTCGCAGCGCCCCTCCTTCTTGGCGAGCCGCCAGGCCATCCAGGAGTAGAGCAGGTCGCCGACCAGCACGCCCACGGCGCTGCCCGGAAGCATCCGGGACAGGACCAGGTCGCGCGGCATGCCGAAGACGCCGGTCAGGATGCCCGCCATGATGACCAGGTCGGACATGTTGTCCAGCATCAGGCCGAAGAAGGCGTTGATGTCGCCCACGGCGAAGAGGGCCGGCTGCTTGTTCATGGTGGCTCCTGTCAATTGCGAACAAAACTGCCATAGCCCGGAAGGGTTTGCAACAAGATTCCGGGCTGGCCGGCGAGGGCGCACACTACTTCCGGAAGCCTGCCGGAGTCGGGTTCTCTCACTGGTGCAGCGCGGGAAACTGTCCGGCACTGATCGGGTTTGATTTTTACAGGGTGTTGTGCTGTAATGAGATTCATGGAAGGCGAGATGCTCTCTCCTTCAAGGAGGTGTCTGACTATGAAACGCGATAATGCTCACAGCAAGATTTGTGCGATAGACAACGCCCATCTGGTAAATAAGCTCTCTTCCGATGCCACGGTGTGCTGCAGTAAATGTGGTGCCAAAGCTCACGACCCCGCCAGCCTCTGCAGTCCGGTACAGTTGACCGGTTCGGGCTGAAAAACAACCCGTCGCCCGGTTGCCTGGCGATAATTGACCATGCTGTATAACACAAAGAGGGGCTGCCGTTTGGCGGCCCCTCTTTGTGTCGGCTGCCGCGGAAAGTGGCGGGGGAGCGGCGCGCTCGGGTCCATCAGCCGAAGAGCTGGCGCGCCCGCTCCATCTTCGCTGAAATGTCGAGCCCCCTGACGCAGCTCGCGGCGCAGCCGGCGCAGTCCAGGCAGGCGGCCGCGCCCGCCCCGCGCGGGATCTCCCGGTAGGTGGCCAGTGCCAGCTCGTGGCTGCGGTATCCCTCCGCGTACATGAGCGCGCGGTTAACCGAGCTGATCTCCACTCCCTGCGGGCAACCGCCCTCGCAGGAGCCGCAGAGCTGGCAGTAGTAGGGCTGCACCGCGGCCCCGTAGACCCTCAGGATACTTTGGTCCTCAGCCCGCAGCGGCGTTCCCATGACGGCGGCGTCCTGCCTGAGCTCGGTCAGGTCCCTCATCCCCGGGACCGCCAGGGCGATGTCGGGGTTTTGCAGCACCCACCTGAGTGCCGACTGGTGCGGAGAGAGCGCACTGGTGGTGGCATAGCCGCCCACCTGCGTCTTCATGGCGACCACACCGAGGCCCGCCTTGGCGGCTCGGGCGATGGCGTCGCCCAGTTCCTTGCCGCTCTTGAAGTTGTAGGCGACCAGGACCGTGTCGAAGAAGGAGCTTTTGTCGTCCGCCAGGGCGTTGACCAGGTCGGTCGGATTCTTGTGCACGGTCACCCCGCAGAAGCGGACCTTCCCCTGCTGCTTCAGCCTGGTGAAGGCCTCCCGGGGCTCGGGCCTTAAAAAGCGACCCGGGTCGGCGTTGGCGTCCAGTTGGATCACGTCGATATGGTCGGTCCGCAGGGCCTTGAGGCTCGCCTCCACATCTTTGATGATCGCGTCGACGGAATTCAGCTCGGTCTGGATCTTGGTGGCGACGACCACCTTGTCGCGCCATCCGCGCAAAGCCGTGCCGACGATCTCCTCGTTTCTCCCCGACATGTACTTGCGCGCGGTGTTGACGTAGTTGATGCCGTTCTCAAAGGCGACCCTGATGACTTCTGGCTCCGGGGTCAGCATGGCGCCGAAACCGACCACCGAGACCTTGAGCCCGGTGCGCCCCAAAGTCCGGTACACCGGGGTGGGGAAGCTGAACGTTCCCGCCGGCTCCTGCGCATACACCTGCATGGCATCGGCCAGGACGCTTGCTCCCAGGACGGTCGACGTGGTCCCCACCAGGCCGAGCCTGAGGAACTCTCTGCGGTTCATGGCGGTCAATCTTTCCCATTGTTTCACGGCAGGCTCCTTTTAGGTGCTAAGCGGATATGCGGCGTGACAACGAATCCGGGCGGCGCGACTGGCTGGCTCCCTTTGATGACTGGATGCCGGGGTTGGCGCAATGAACCGGGGCGCCATTGGGAGGAAAGGGACGGAACACCTACAGATTATGTATCAGAGTAGCAATGATATTACAAGTGGCTCTGCGGGATTCTCATGGGAAACGCAGACAAGAGCCGACCGGCCTGAAGCATAAGAACTGCAACAGTCTCATGTTGGAGCTGTCGTGCCGCAGAGCCATTCACATAGTAGAGGGTTGTTTTTTAAACAACAGTGATGCTATACTGGGCTCATATTATGTATCTTTGATTCACTTTAAAAGGCGCAGCAACGTAGGGGAGGGCGCCATGAACACTAAATCCAAAACAGAATTCAGCAGCTATACGCCAGAAGAGTTGAGCGAACTGTACAAGAAAAATCCGGATCTTTTTGAAGAAATAGCCAGCGCGGCCCTGAGCCAGGCTTGCATCGGAAGGAATCCGGAACAGACTATCAAGCGCCGGCAGCTGCAATGGACCATAGACGCGCAACTTCGCAAAGCGAAGACGCCGCTTGAAAGAATGCACATCATGGAGAACATCTTCTACAGTAACGTGTTTGGAGAAGAGGGGGAACTAGCCCAATTGATGTCGAGTTGCACGGACCTGGTCCGCACGCTGAAGGGGACCGACCAGGTTCACACCCTGATAGACACCGCCGAGGTTCCCGTCAGGAAGCCCGCGTTATACCTGGTGAAAAGATCACGGTAGAGCGCCTCTCACTTCGCATTGAACGGAGACTGCATGTCGATTATTAAATGGAGTGAGGAACTCAGCATCGGTGTAGCTAGCATTGATGAGCAGCACAAGCAGTTGATACATTCAATAAACGAACTGCACCTTGCCGTGGAATACGGCAGGTCAGGTGACGCAATTTTGCCCCTGATGGCACGTTTGTCCGACTATGCCAATGCACACTTCCGGGCGGAGGAGCTTTTATTTACCGGCATTGGGTATCAGGGGGTCGCGGAGCACAAACAGGAACACGCGGATTTCATCGCCAGGTTGCAGGATTTGCACAAGCAGTTTGAATACAACAAGGGTTATCTCGCGATTCACGTGAAGGATTTCCTGCTCGCCTGGTTCTATAACCATATACGGACCAAAGACATGGAATACAAACAGCTTGTCGGCTAGCGGGAAGGGCGGCGCCGGGGTTCTCGGGCAACCGGGCGAGGCAAATAGAAGGCTGGAAATGAAAAAGGACTGACGGCGCTATGGCTGTCAGTCCTTTTTTTATGCGGTAACGGGTCGCGCATCAGGCTGGCAGCTGACGCAGGCGAGGGGCCCGCTTATTGGATGGCGAGCAGCTCCACTTCAAAAATAAGTGAGGCGTTGGGCGGGATGGAGCCCATGGCGCCCTGTTCGCCGTAGGCAAGGTTGGAAGGGCAATCAAGTTCGGCCTTGCCGCCGACCTTCATCATCTGCAAACCTTCCGTCCAGCACCTGATGACATGGTCAAGCTGGAATTCCGTCGGTTTACCTCTTTTATAGGAATTGTCAAATTCGCGGCCATTGAGCAAGGTGCCGCGGTAATGGACCACGACGGTATCGGTTTCTCTGGGAGTAGCGCCGGTCCCTTCTCTAAGGGAGATGTACTCCATGCCTGACTTTGTCTTGATTACCACCCTCTCCTCGGCCCTGGCCGAGGCTGCACCAAATGATGCGACCAGTAGGCAAAGAAGCAACGAACCAACGAGCTTTTGCATGATGACACCTCTCGAGATACCAGGTTCGGACCCGGTAGGGGATATTTGGCGCGGCAAGGAGACCGCTGCGTCCCTGCCCTGCCGCTTAACGTACTCCGCTTTTTTCCTGGCGTCACTCTTTTTTGGCCGTCCCGCTTAGCCGCCCATCGCCAAGTTGGGCTGGAAGTAAGCCGCGGTCTGGGGCCCGAAGCTCGTAATGCCCCGGGACTGACCGGGGATTGCCCGGAAAGCTGCCAGCACATCAATAACTTTCCCCGCCTCGGCGCCGAAGAAAGCCTTGATGTCGACCTTTAACGTCTCGATGGCGAACTCCGGGGCCAGCGCCTCGCGGTAGGGCCTATTTTCAGTCAAGGCCGCGAAGCGATCGGCTATGTTAATGACCCTCGACACGGGATTTATCTCGTCCAGAGTGAGCTTTGCCGGGTATCCGCTGCCGTCGGCCGACTCGTGATGCTCGCGGACAAAGCGGGCCAGGTTGCGCACCCGGTGGTCGGACGAGGTCAGCAGTATCTGCTCCCCCCAAACAGGGTGGGGCAAAACATTCTCCTTCTCCCGCAGCGTCAGCGCTCCGTTTTTCTCCAAAATGTGCACCGGCACGAACAATTTGCCGATGTCGTGGTACAAAGCCGCATCCTTTACGTCATTTGGCGTGACGTCGAGTTCGGAGTCCATTTTTGCGGCGATCCTCACGGCAACCTTAGCCACGCGGATACTGTGGCTGAAGGTCGCCTTGTGAGCGCTTTTTAGGGCTTTCAGGGCAATATATACAGTGTCATACCCACACACATGCTTCGGCATCTGCAACTCCCTCAGAGGCGGGGACTAAAAAGTACCTAATAAAACATAACTATGTTTCTGCAGAACTGAAACTTATCTTTTGGGAACCTGGTTGTCAAGTAAATATCGCCAGGAAATATCGGTAAATAGTGTTAATAATTTCTTCTCTACAGTATGAGTATGCCGTGGTAACAGATTCCATGATTGGAGTAGTTTTTTTTAAATAGTATCGATGTGTAACTGCGATTGGAAACGGTTCATAGCCGGGGGTTAATTGAGGCGCCGGCCGGAAGGGTGCCGGAGCAGGCTTGCCGCGAGATGGCGTAGAGAGGCTCCCCCTCCCACATGGGGCGGGGGAGAGTCGCGTCGGATGGAGTCGTTGCCGTTACGGCAGTGATCCGGAGCGGCCATTTGAGGGCCGCCGGGGCCCGCGCAGAGGCGGGACGGGCTAGTCGAGCAGTATTGCTATCATGGGGCCGACCCCGAGAACGATGGCAAGTACCCAACCTATCACCTCGAAAACTGTTATCCGGGAATCATCGATTTTTTTCATTAGGCCACCTCGCTAAACTTTTTTAGGGTAAACAAACTTATCTTGTCAGAGGTCCGCCTCCTCAATGCCATTGACCTATTGCACTTCCTGCCAAAATGCACTGCACCTGCCCCACTCGGCCCTGCTGCTCACCCCCTTGTTGCGTGATGTCGGTTTCCCCCTGCTGGTTACATGATCAATGCCCAAACTTTAAAAAGATAACTCTCCGACAATAGAGGCTTTTTCGACCGGGTTCGGCGTGGGGCGCCGTTGGGCGGTTCACATTATGACCAGCTTATGTGCTGGTGGTGAGCAGCCGCCGGCCCAAACGGCGCTGCCTTGAAGGTGGTGTCAGGGGAATGAAGTTGCCGGGCGCTTGTTCAATCCCAATACCTTGTTAGGATTATGTATGTCTTCTAACCAGAGAGCCGCCAGTGCTGCCTCCCGGACCCGAAAAATAATGGCGTGAGGTACTCGGGTTTTTGAAGCGCGCGCGTGGTCTCAGGGGAAATGGCACCGGAAAGCGACAGGCCGGAAAGCTGTGCGGGGCTTGCCGAGGTGGGACGGGTTTTACGGATTCATTACCGGGACAGGAGGAAGGAAATGGGTAAACTGGCGTGCAACATAGTTCTCTATCGGCCCGATCCCGATATGCTGAGAGCGAATTTTCGCTTCTGGCACGTCGAAGCTCTGCTTCATCAAGCTGATGCTCTCATCGGCAGGTGCCTGGAGGATTTCAAGTACTACTCCTCGCTCGACTACACCTGGACACTGTTTCTGGCGGATCTTGAGGCCCAGGAAAATAAGCTCGGTCTTTACCCACAAGCAGGGGAGCAGGATGTTTTTGCGAGAGACCGTGTCACATCTCTGGAGGAAGAGAATTTGCCAGGTAGTGCCCTGGAGGCCGCCGAAGAGTCAGAAATACTGACACTCAGTGAACCTGTGGAGGAAGAGCAGGCAAAGGGTGAACTTGGGCAAGCCCCCGTCATCAAGAGCAGTCTTGAGCTTCGGGCCGAGGCTGTCCAGCGCAAAAGGGAACTGTCCGCTCCAGGGAGGCCGTGTGCCCTGGACGAGCAGCGCGACCTGGCTCTCAAGCGCCTGTGCCGCGATTATGAAGAGGCAGTCAATCGGGCCTGCGTTGCCGAGGAGGGGCTAAAGAAGCTTTATGACCAAACCGGACTGTCCTCGCCTTTACCGTCCGAGGCGGAAACCTTGGGCGCTTCGATAACCAAGCTTTCGATGTGGATTAGCAACGCCATCGAATGGCTCATAGAGTACCATCAACAGGAGCAGGCTTTTACGCGGGTAGTCTCCGTGCGCTCCCTCATGAACAGAAACGCCTGGGCCCTTTTGAAGCATTCCAGGGATAGTTATTCCCTTAAACTGCAGATACCGGCCGATCTGTTCCGTGGCCATTATAACTGTCATTTGCGGGGCGTCAGCGCAGCTCTGATAGGCGAAGCGGGGACAGTGCCGTGGTCGATAATCCTCCGACTCCCCGATGAGGCGGTATATGAAAGATCGGGGCAGAGCTTGGAGGTGGATCAAAGCGACCGCGCCACCTGCCTTTTGGGGCGGGTGGAAAATCGGCGCTCGACGCGCCAGCCCGAGATCGGTGGCGTCAGCACCTTGCTCAATGCGAGCCCTGTGGGCCGAGCCACGGCGGCCGGTATGTGGACACTGGACATTATAAAGCCTGTGGGGGCCACCTCGGAGTCCTTCAGTCACCTGGAAGATTTGCTGCTGGAGATCGACGCGGTTGGCATACCCCAGAAGATAACGGGCTGATGGCTGGCGTCCGGGCTCGGCCGGAAAGTGAAGGGTCGACCATCATTTCGCCCTTTGAGGGCCCCCGCCGCGGCGCACCTGCCTAAACTGCAATGGCAAAGGTAGCGAAACAGAGCTTGCAGATGCGGTGGGCAGGGGCTTGGGCTGCCCACCCTACTGCCCTGCAAGGCCCCGGGCATCCTCAATCGCCGCCATAGTAACCCCAGTGGGTTTCCTCTTTGATGACGATGTTGTGAATCTCGGTGACGGCGATTACCGGATAACTGGAGGCCCCGCCTTGCTGCGCTACCTCCTTTTGCCCCACCACCGTTCCCACCAGTACCACAAGCGTCCCCGGCTTATAGTTGCAGGAGTTGAGTGTCCTGGTCGTCGTCGCCAGGAATCGGCCGCTGGAAGGAATCGTTTCGTCAGGCAATTCCCTCCTGTCGAGTCGATGCTCGGTTACTTCGAGCCTGGTCCCTTCTTGTCCATAGTCCAGTTTCGCGACGGTGCCCCCGAGCATGATAGGTTTGCCACGGTAGGCATCAGGGCTTGCTTCAACCTGGCTGAGAGACACGGATTTGTCGACCTGTGACCGCGAGGCTGAACTGATGTAATGGGTGCAGCCGCTGAGTAGGAATACCAATATCACGAGTACACAAGGTTTTTTTCGCATACCTGCTCCTCTGCCCTTGTCTGAGTAAAGAAATCGGGGCAGTTTTAGGAAAGCCGCTGTTAGATAAAGCGTCCAACTCCCAAGACCTGCCCCCTAATCCTCCCTTAAGTCAATCGGCAGAAGGAATTACTTACCTCCTCCGCCAGCGCCGCCAGCACCACCGGTTCCACCAGTACCCATGCCACCTGTGCCGGTACCCATCGATCCGCCGGTACCCATCGTTCCACCGGTGCCGGTGCCCATCGATCCGCCGGTACCCATCGTTCCACCGGTGCCGGTGCCCATTGAGCCACCGGTACCCATCGAGCCGCCAGTCCCGGTGCCCATCGAGCCGCCAGTGCCAGTGCCGAGGTTGCCGTTATCAATAGCGCCGCCAGTGCCGGTACCGAAGTTGGGGTTCTGGCTAGGGTTCAGGTTAGGGTTCGAGCTAGGGTTCAGGTTGGGGTTCAGGTTGGGGTTCTCAATTGTCCCGCCGGTGCCGGTGCCGAGGGTCCCCGTGCCGGTATTGGTATTCATCGAGCCACCAGTCGTACCGCCTATGCCAGTATCGGTGCCGGTGCCCATAGATCCGCCGGCGCCGGTGCCAACCGTGCCACCTATTCCGGTGCCTACCGCGCCGCCTGTGCCTGTGCCGATGGAGCTACCGGAGCCAGAATTAACGGAGCCGGCTCCAACGGACTCACCATTCGGGCCGGTAACAGTGAAGTCCCTTTCCGTGGTGGATGAAGCACCCGGTGTGAAGGAGTCGAAGTTGGCGGACATGCTGGTGCCCGTTGTCAAACCCATCAGACCGATCATAGCCACTGTTGTTAACAGAAGTCTTCTGATGCTTTTCATGATGTACCTCCTCTTTCTCCTCTCAGGTAGTTCTTTTTGCAAGCTTGTGACTGGACCAAGCTGATAAAAGGAAGAGTTCTTGGTAAAAACCTTGGCAAGCTCGCAACTATAAATTGTAACTAACCTGTAGAATTAAAAGTCTGGACCTGTTTTTTTGCAGTCCTACACTCGTTAACTTAGGTTAAGTATATCTTATGAAAAATTTATAAACAATAGGTTTTTCCGGAGGGCCGGGTCACTTCTTCCAGTGGCTCCCCCCGGCCAGCGTCGCCGTGAATTCACCCACTTTCAGCTTGATCGTCATCTTGACGGGAACCCGGAGGCTGTCGTCGGAAAGCCAGACCGTCATGTAATCGGGACGGGGCTTGACCCCCTCGGCCTTGAGCTGCGTCGTAACCACCAGGGTCTTGAACCTGCCAAGCGGGGTGCTGACTTCCTCGCGCCGGGCCACATGCACCTCAGCGTTCCAAAGCCTCTTGCAGTCGAAGATGTCGATATGATAGGTGGTGCCTGGAGCCAGGTCGCTGGTGCGTATGAAGTATACGCTGGAGAGGGTGTCATGGGTTTTGGTGCTGATGGGATCGATTTTCTCGGTATGCTTCAGGAAGTCCTTGGTGTCGACCTTGAGGGCCGTCTGGTCGAAGAGCGCCTCTTTCCAGGTGTGGGTCTTCCCCTCGTTGATCTTCTCCCGGAAGAGCCTCGGCGTCCCGATCGGGCCGGCTCCGCTGCCTCCGGGAAGCACGGACTCGGACCTGTCGTCTATGCTGAAGAAGGCGTTGACCAATCCGGAAGAGCGTACCGTGTAGACGATATGCAACTCGCCGTCGCGGGAAGTGACCTCCTGCACGGCGCTTCCGGCACTGAGGCCGCTCCAGCTGACGTCATATACCAGCCGCTCCGGTACCTCGAGCGCGGAGGCCGCGGAGGCCAGCAGGCAGATCAGCAGTGCGACCGTTAGGGGAACCAGATGCATCGTTTTCATGACTTCAGTGTATCAGAAATCCCCGTTCTCAGAAATACCCGGCGAGGCCGCTCTCGATCCGCTCGAACCGGGCCAGGCGCTCCGGCGGCCGGCCCGCTTCCAGGTCGCGCCGTTCGTCCGGCGACAGCTCGAGGTCCGGCGTCATGGGCCGGCGCTCCAGGTAAAGGGCGCGCCCGGTTTCCAGGACGATCTTTTCAAAGGGGTAGCGGTAACTCGGGTTCTGCAGCAGGGCCGCATCGCAGTAGCGCACGCCGGCCTCGGACAGGGTGCGCAGGTAGCCGGGCTCGGTCACCGTCTCGCCGGGGGCGCAGACCGTCTGGGCCGCACGACGCCGTGCCGCCGCGTGCTGGAAGCGCCGCTTGTAGGGGAAAGAACAGTAATTCACCGGCAGGGCGATACCCTGCTCCAGCCCGAAGCGGACCAGCCGCAGGGCGCAGAGCTCGGACTCCAGCACGGTGACCTTCTCGCCGTGGAGGAAGGTGTAGCCGCGCTCCGTCAGGGGACCGAAGTTGTAGGGCGTGAGGCGCATCTGGTGCAGGTTCAGGTGGTTCACCCCCGCCTTCGCCATTTCCACCAGCTTGAGCCTCATCAGCTCCTCGTCTTCCGGCACCGCCGGGATCTCCACCGTGACCGTCGGGATGCAGCCGACCGCCAGGCGCAGTTTCTTGAGATGGTAGCGCACCGCTCCCAGGTCGAAGCGGATCTCGTCCAGGCCCGCGTCGCGCAGGCGGCTGCAGAGGTCGGCGTTCAGCAGGGTGCCGTTGGTATAGAGCCAGAGGTGGACGTCGTCGCCGCAACGCTTGCGCACCGCTCTCAGATAGGAAAGGGTGAGCTCGGGCGTCAGCAGTGGCTCGCCGCCGCTGATGCTTACTCCGCTGAACCCCAGGGCCGCTACATACGCGGCATAATCCTCCGGACTGCTGAACGCCAGGCCGTTGGTGACCGGCGGTCCGGAGTCGTCCTGCTCCGTGGGGCAGTAGAAGCAGCGCCCGTTGCAGCGGCCGTTGATGAACAGGCAGGACCAGCCCCCCTCTCCGCAGCGCTGGCAGCCGGGGGAGAGGCCGTTGCAGTCGACCTTGGTCCCGGCGTAGCCGAAGCGGGCGTGCCCCTCCAGCCAGCTCAGCAGCTCGGCGCGCTCGGCACCGGCTGCGGCCAGCCGCTCAGGGGTGGCAAAGGTCAGCATATCGTACAGGCGCCCGTATTCGCGGCGGTTTGATTCGATCAGTTGTTCTTGGATGGTTTGGATGGCCTGGGTCGAGCCATAGGGTGACGCTAGCGTGGTGGTAGTCACGAGGTGCCTTGTGGGAAAGGGTTGTGACGAGATTGGCTGCATCTGTCGGGTGAGGGGTGCTTCGAGGACGCTCCACGGAACACTTTAGACTATTACCCGGCAGCCGCATAGCAGATAACGCCGGCAGGAGGAAAAGACGCAGGAACCGGTCCCTTGGCGCGTTATTGCCAAGCCCGCGCCAGGCAGGCGGCTATCCCGCCACGAAGTGCGCCAGTCGGCTAAACCGAGGCCGATTAAGATTAATTATATATACAAAAAAGTGCGGATTGGCGTAAAAATAATAGTCTCGTTTTTGCAGTGGGGTAAAACCCGAGGTAAAGCAGGCACCGCTATTTGCAAATATTAATAGCTGTTTCTATTCAGAAGTTACAATCACCTTCTACATTACATGAGTAACAGCATGCAATACTATTCGATATAAAAGTATGCCTACTACATGTAAATCCCCAGGGGACCCATGGTTAATAGAAAAAATACGCGTTTGCTGATTCTCTTAGTTGTTATGGGCGTTGTCGGAGCTATCTGGTGCGGTCAATACGCCTGGATGCAGAGTCAGGCAGAAAAGGGCAATCAGATCAGCTACACCTCATTCATGGACAAGGTGAATTCCGGGTCCATTGCCAAAGTCAGCATCGTAGGCGACCAGATCGCCGCAGAGGGAAAGACCGGGGGAAAATACCGGCTCTTCCTGCCAGCGGGAGCGGATTTGTCAGGCCTCATGGTGGCAAAGCGTATCGACTTCTCCTCGAGCCCTGCCTCCGCGCAGATAAAATGGTTCGACCTGGGGATCATACTCGTGGTGGGCTGCGCCCTGTTCCTGATCATACGCAGGTATGCAGGGTTCGGGCGCAGCAAGGCGCGGCTGGTCAGCGGCTCTCCGTCATCGACCTGCTTCGCCGACGTGGCGGGTGCCGAAGAGGCCAAGGCGGAGCTTTTGGAGACCGTCGAGTTTTTGCGGGACCCGAAAAGGTTCAGCGTACTGGGCGGCAAGATGCCCGCCGGGGTGCTGCTGGTCGGCCCCCCGGGAACCGGCAAGACCCTGCTGGCCCGGGCGGTGGCGGGCGAGGCCGGGGTGCCCTTCTTCTCCATTTCGGGCTCCGAGTTCGTCGAGATGTACGTCGGGGTCGGGGCTTCCCGGGTTCGGGACCTGTTTGCCCAGGGGAAGAAGGCGGCGCCCTGCATCCTCTTCATCGACGAGATCGACGCGGTCGGGCGCCGGCGCGACGGCGGCAGCGGCGGCGCCAGTGACGAGAGGGATCAGACCCTGAACCAGCTGCTGGTGGAGATGGACGGTTTTGCGGTGAATTCCGGTATCGTGGTGCTCGCAGCCACCAACCGTCCCGAGGTGCTGGATCCGGCGCTGCTGCGCTCGGGGCGCTTCGACCGTCAGGTGGTGGTCGGTTCGCCCGACATCAGGGGACGCGAGGAGATCCTCAAGGTCCACGCGAAAAACGTGCCGCTTTGCTCCGGGGTGGACCTGCGGGTCATCGCGCGGGGGACCCCCGGCTTCTCCGGCGCCGATCTTGCCAACGTGGTCAACGAGGCAGCCATCCTGGCGGCCCGCTCCAACAAGGGACGCGTGGAGATGGCCGACTTTGACAGCGCCAAGGACAAGGTGCTGATGGGGGCGGAGAAGAAGTCGCTGGTGCTGTCGGAAAAGTCGAAGCTGTGCACCGCCTACCATGAGGCCGGCCACGTGCTGGTGGCGAAACTGGTCCCCGGGTGCGACCCGGTGCACAAGGTGTCCATCATCCCGCGGGGACGCGCGCTTGGCGTCACGGTCCAGATTCCGACCGAGGATATCTACAGCTATACCAAGGAGATGCTGAACGGGCACCTGAAAGTGCTGATGGGCGGTCGCGCGGCGGAGGAGTTGATCTTCAACACCACCACGACCGGCGCCGGCAACGACCTGGCCCGGGCGACCGACACGGCCAGGAAGATGGTCTGCGAGTGGGGGATGTCCACCGCCTTCGGACCGGTCGCCTTCGGCAACCACGAATCGACCGCTACCGACCCCGGTGGAGCCTCCAGCGGCAAGAACTTCAGCGACACGACGGCGCTGGAGATCGACTCGGAGATCCGAGCCATCGTGACGACCTCGTATGCTGAGGTGCGCACGCTGCTGCACACGCATCTGGACTCGCTGAAGCTCCTGGCCGCAGAACTCATTGCCAGGGAGACGCTCGACAGCGCGGAGATTGACGCGATCCTGGAACCTTGCTTTGCGGAGGTGGGCGGCGCGGAGGGATAGGGGTATTTGGATGTGCAATGGGTAAATCACAGCGTTGAATTGACAAGAATCGAGTTGCGCATTACAATTGGTAAAAGTAATGCATTTTGTAAAGGTAAGGATACGCATGTCAACCACGGCTACGATAACCTCCAAAGGGCAGCTCACCCTTCCCAAAGAGGCGAGGCGAATCCTGGACACCAATACGGTTGAGATAGAAATGCTCGACGGAGAGGTGCGCCTGAAGCCGGTCAGGGATATGGCCGGTGCCCTGGCACAGTATGCGCGCAAAGGCGCCCCGCCGTTGCATGAAATACGGGAACAGGTCTGGGAGGAAGTGGTGCATGGCAAAAAGCGCTAATTTCTTGCCGGATACCAATGTTGTGCTGCGGTATCTCATGCGAGACGTGCCTGAACAGTTCCAGTTGGCTGCAGACTTTTTCGAGCAGGTCAGAACTGGCAAGAAAAAGATGCTGATTCTTGAGAGTATTCTGGTTGAATCCGTCTATATTTTGACAAAGTTTTATCAAGTCCCCAAAAAAGAGGCGGCAGAAGTTCTGAATGGACTTCTGCAGTACAGAGGTGTAGTAAACAAGGACAAGGCAGCGTTATCAGCAGCGCTGTCCCTGTATGCAGAAAAAAACCTGGATTTGGTCGACTGTGTACTTATTGCTCAAGCCCAGTACGGCACGGCAGAGATTTTTTCTTTTGATAAAGCCTTGAACAAAGAGGCTGTAAAAATGGGTCCTGTCTGACAGAAGGTAACCTTTAACTGTAGATGGCCAAATGGAAAAGTGAAATTTTGTAAAATATTAGGCCCACTGTGAGTGATCAGGAGGGCCTTCTTATTGTGAGTGCAGTACCTGAAAGGGGGAGATGAACCATGAGTGATCTTCAGCAACGGCTCGATGTGGCCGAATCGAAAAACCGTCTCAACAGCTGGGTTGCCGTGACCGTGGCGCTCGTCTCCGTCTTCATGGCAATAACGAAGGTCAAGGACGACAACATCGTCCAGGCCATGCTGCAGACCAAGTCGGACGCGGTGGACAGCTGGAACGAGTACCAGTCGAAAAAGCTGAAGCAGCACATGGCCGAGCTGGGACTGAACCAGGTGCAGGCCCTGCAGGTGCTGGCGCCGGGAAAGGGGACCGAGCTGCTCGCCGCCCAGCGCAAGCAGTACCAGGATACCCTGACGCGCTACCAGGGGGAAGAGGCGGAGATCAAGAAGAAGGCCAAGGCGCACGAGCAGGCCTATGACGACATGAACTATCGCGACGACCAGTTCGATCTCTCCGACGCCGCCCTGTCGATCTGCCTGGCGATGCTGGCGGTGGCCTCGCTCACCAACAGTGCCCGGCTCCTCTACCTTTCCTGGGCCTTCGCCGGCTTCGGTGGGATCATGGGGGTCGCGGGCTTGCTGGGACTGCACATCCATCCCGATTTCCTGAGCAAGCTGCTGTCCTAGGGTGGTGCCCGGCGGCTTTTTGTTTGACAAGGTGGCCGGTTACAACGTATACACTAAGGCTGTTTTTTACATTCTTTCAGGTGGTTGGCCGGTATTGCCCCGGCCCCGGATATGCTGGATGCGTTTGCCGCCCTTTCCTTCAGGGCGTGGTGTGTTGTCTCAGGTCAGCTAGCCCTCTGCGCTCTATCCCCGGAACCTACGGTTAATCCCCCGCTAAGTCCGTCGACCTGTCCTCCTGCAGCTTGAAAATAATCGAAACTTCCCACTGGAAAGAGAGAACCATGCTAAATCTGAAACCCGAAGTTGTCGCCCAGCTCGAGCGCGTGCTCGGCTCCGTCGAAATGCTGCTCCCGAAGGCCGTAAAGTCGGTTGACTGGTCCAAGCACCATGCCGCAAACTGGCGCCGGCACTCCTTTTCCGGCTACCTCGAGTCGGTCAAGGTCACCGACACGACCACGCTCGAAGAGCTCCTCGGGGTGGAGAAGCAAAAAGAGGTCATGGTCAGCAACACGCGCCAGTTCCTCAAGGGAATGCCGGCCAACAACGCGCTGCTCTGGGGCTCGCGCGGTACCGGCAAGTCGTCGATCGTCAAGGCCCTGCTGAACAAGTTCGCCGGCGAGGGGCTGCGCGTGATCCAGGTCGAAAAGGAAGACCTGATCTATCTCTCCGAGATATTCAACGCCGTCGAGAACGAGCCGTACCGCTTCATCCTGCTCTGCGACGACCTCACCTTCGAGATCGGCGAGCTGAGCTACAAGATGCTCAAGAGCGCCCTGGACGGTTCGGTCTACTCGGCCCCGGAGAATGTCCTCATCTACGTCACCTCGAACCGCCGCCACTTGCTGCCGGAGTACGAAAGCGACCTGATCGGCGGCAAGTTCGTGAACGGCGAGCTGCAGCAAAGCGAGGCGATGGAGGAAAAGGTTTCCCTCTCGGACCGTTTCGGCCTCTGGGTCCCGTTTCACGTCTTCACCCAGGAGCGCTACCTCGACGCCGTGCGCCTGTGCGTGGAAAGGGAGGCGCGCAAGCGCTCCATCGAGATCCCCTGGACCAAGGATCTGGAGCTCGACGCCATCCAGTGGTCGCACGACAAGACCAAGCGTTGCGGCCGGACCGCCTTCCAGTTCTCCAAGAACTGGGTGGGACGCTATCTGCTGGACAACTGCGCCGCCTGAGTTCGGGGCGCTGCAAAACGATGACAATAAAGCCGGTCTGCATGGTTATGCGGCCCGGCTTTTTTCATGCTTAGGTGCCTGACAGTTCGGGGAAACAGGTCCCTCGGGGGGGCCGGCGGTTCGGTCTGCACAGCGCCTAAAACCTTGACAGCCGTCAATATGGGGGTATTAATGATAAAATGACCGGGAATGCCGGGAACCACACAGGAGACGATACTCATGGTCCGAAACTTCTTCGCTGCGCTTATGCTGGCTTTGCTGTTATGCGGATGTGGCGGTGGTTCCTCGTCGCACCCTGTCACCCTGGTTTCCATCAGCGTCAGCCCTGCATCGACAACCATTGCACCTACGACTACGACGCAGTTCACTGCCACCGGGAATAATTCGGATGGCAGCACCGTCGATCTGACTAACTCCGCCAGCTGGACTTCTTCGAACACGGCGGTCGCCACGGTCAGCAGCCTGGGAGTGGCCACGGCTGGAGTCGCCGGCAGCAGCACGATCACGGCGGCCTCAGGGGGGATCTCCGGTTTTGCCACGCTCACTGTCGCTGCCGTGCAGTCCATCACGGTGAACCCCGCCACCCCGGCGGTTCTCCTGGTCGGAGCCACCCAGCAGTTCAGCGCAGTAGCGCTATTATCGAACGGCGCTCAGCAGACTCTGACTAATAACTTTGTGAGTTGGAGTTCCTCCACGCCGGGGTTCGCCACCGTCAACGCGGCAGGTGTCGCCACCGGAGCCGGCATCGGGGTGGCGCAGATCACTGCGGCCTTTGGAGGCGTAACCAGCACTCCGGTCTCCCTTACCGTGGTGGCGCTGCAATCCATAACGATCAGCCCGAGCAACCCGACCCTGGAGGTGGGTACGAGCCAGAGGTTCACCGCCAGCGGCAGCTTGTCCAACGGCACCAGCCGCGACGTCAGTTCGCTGGTGTCCTGGAGTTCCAACAATACTGCCAGCATTTCCATAGATAGCAGCGGGCTCGCCTTGGCCCTGGCTTCCAGCGCGACCCCCGCCACCATAAGTGGGGCCTTTCCGGGAACGCCGGCCGGTACCACGAGCGTCGTGGTGCAGGCGCCAACCCGGATCACCGTGACACCGTCGGGCCAGAGCATTGCCGCAGGTGTGACACTCCCCTTCACCGCGACGGGCACCTTCCCCGACGGCACCAGGGACCTCACCAACCTGGTGACCTGGAACTCCTCCGTGCCCGGGGTCGCCACCATAAGCAACACTGCCGGATCACAGGGGGTCGCCACGGCGCCGGCCAATGCCGCAGGCACCACCATCATCAGCGCGGCGCTGGGCGGTAGTGTGCCGGTTGTCGGCTCCACGTCGCTCACTGCCAAGACGTTCGCCTCCTTGACGCTGACCCCGCCGAATCCGACCATCGCCCGGGGCTCCGCCCTCCAGCTCACTGCCGCGGGAACCTTTACGGGGAGCTCGTTGGTCCAGGACCTGACCGCCTCGGCAACCTGGAGTTCCAGCGCGCCCGGAATTGCCTCGGTAAGTAACCTCCCCGGCACCAAGGGGCTGGTCAGCGCGCTCAGCCTCGGCACTGCCAGCATAACGGCCACCATCGGCAGCACGACCGCTTCGAACACCGTGACAGTCGCTGCGGCGGGGCCCGTCCCGTCGACAAACCGGGCTTTTGTGACAAATTTCGGGAGCAACACGCTTTCCGTCATCGATACCTCCAGCAACACGCTGCTGCTTCCCGACATCCCCGTGGGGTCGGGTCCCCAAGGCGTCGCCGTCAACCCGGCCTTGAACCGGGTCTACGTGGCGAACAGCGGCGGCACGCTGTCCGTGGTCGACACGGCCAGCAACGCCGTGATAGCCACGGTCACCCTGGGTGGAGGGGGCGGCTCCTGGGGGGTTGCCCTGCTTCCCGCGGCCAACCGCGCCTTCGTCACCAACAGCTCCAGCAACACTCTGACGGTGCTCGACACCTCGACGAACCCACCCACCGTGCTCACGAACATCCCCGTGGGAGCTGCACCCAAGGGGGTCGTGGCAAATCCCGCAACCAGCAAGGTCTATGTGGCCAACAGCGGGGACAACACGGTGACGGTTGTCGATGGTGTCAACAACGTTGCCCTTGCCCCGGTCATCAGTGTAGGTTCCTCACCCCAGGATATCGCGCTGAATCCGGCAACCAGCCGGGCCTACGTGGCAAATGCCTTCAGCAATATCCTCTCGCTGATCAACCTGACCACGAACAGCGTCGCGCCGGTCCCCGTCGGGACGACCCACCAGGGCATCGCCATCAACCCAGCCACGAACCGGGTCTACGTATCAAACAGTAACACCGGCACCGTATCGGTCCTTGACACCAGCACCAACACGGAACTCGGCGCAGCGTTCAGTCCTGTCATCGTTGGGAACAATCCGCTGGGAATCGCCGTGAAAGCGGCAACCAGCCGGGTGTACGTAGTCAACAACGGTAGCAACACTGTCTCGGTCATAAATACGGCCAGTGACAGTGACAGCCTCGTCACCACCATCCCGGTGGGGAGCGGCCCGATGTTTATCGCCGTCATTCCCTGAAATGACTGACTCCGGCGCAGGCATGAGCTATTGTCATGCCTGCGCCCGACTCGCAGCTGCAAGCCCCCTCCATAAATCCGTGGCAGACCACTTCTTTAATGACCAATCGGCTCCGCTGCCAGTGTCGACCCTACGAACATAGTTTCTGGCGTGCCACTATTTAGCCTGTGCGATAGAAGGAAATTTTGTTACCCTGTAAGACCTGGGAGGGCAGCGCGCTCCAAAAGGCACCAGCCCCACCACGCGATGCGGAGGCAGCGATGTTTCATTTGAAAAAGAAACCTGCAATTGACGCCGAAGATGTCCCGACCCAGGTAGCTCAGGAAGCGGAACGCCTCTACCGTTCGGGCAAGATGCACTGCGCCGAGGCGGTGCTCATGTCGGTGAAGCAGGCTTTTGCGCCGCAGATCCCTGACGAGGTGGTGCAGATGGCGAACGGATTCGGCGGCGGCTCGGGAGCCGGCTGTATCTGCGGTGCGGTATCCGGGGCCACCATGGCGCTTGGCCTCGTCATGGGCGGCGACAAAAAGGCAGTGACGGCCCTGACGCGCGAGGTGCACCGCTGGTTCAAGGAGGATTACGGGGCGACCTGCTGCAAGATCCTCACGGCGCACGGCAAGGGCAGCTGCCTCAAGCTCACCACCAGCGTCGCCGGCAAGGTGGCCGAACTGCTGCTGGAAAAGGGAGTGCCACGCAAATGACCTGCCGAGTCAGGATTCTGTGCGACAACTCCGCGGGACCGCTCACCGGGACCCTCGGCGAGCACGGCTTCGCGGCGCTGATCGAGCGCGACGGGGAGTCCATCCTCTTTGACACCGGAGGCGGGCACACGCTTTTGCACAACGCCCAGCGCATGAACCTCGACCTGAGGGCGGTGCGGCAGGTGGTGCTGTCTCACGGGCACTATGACCATGCCGGGGGGCTCTGGCCGCTGCTGCAGAGCTGCGGAGCCAAAGAGGTGCTGGCCCACCCCGGGGTGTTCTCCCGACGCTATGCGATCCGGGACGGCATACGCCGCTCCATCGGCATGCCCTACACCGAGGAGTTCCTGACCGGGCTGGGGGCGAGCTTCTCCTTCTCCGACGCCTTCCGCGAGGTGGCGCCCGGCCTCTTCCTGACCGGCGAGGTGCCGCGGTTGACCGGTTTCGAGCCGGGAGACGCGGCCCTTTTCTGCGACTCCGCCGGCTGCTCCAGTGACCACGTCCCGGACGACCAATCGCTGGTGCTGGTGACCAAAAGGGGGCTTTTGCTGCTGCTCGGCTGTTGCCATGCCGGAGTGGTGAACACGGTGGAACTGGCGCGCGAGAAGACCGGCGTCTCGGAAATCTACGGGGTGATCGGCGGCTGCCACCTGGCCTTCTCGTCGGAGCCCCAGATCGAGGGGACCATCCGCGCGCTCAAGCGCTACGGGGTGAAGAAAATCTGCGCCGGCCACTGCACGGGCTTTGCCGCCTCGGCCCGACTGGCCAGGGAGTTCCCGGGCTTTCGCCCGGCGCATGTGGGATATACACTGGAATACGAGGAGTGAGTTACATGAGAATCGCAGTAGCCCTGAGAACAGTCGTAGCACTCCTGGTGCTTGGCGCGCTTGCCGCCTACCCATGCTTTGCGGCCCAGCCAAAGAACATCGACTCGGTCCAGGTGAAGGCGCTCCTGGCCAAGGAAAAAAAGATCGTCATCCTGGATGTCCGCACGCCTGAGGAGTTCCGGCAGGCACGTCTGCATGGCGCCCTGCTGATACCGCTGGGCGAGTTGGAAAGACGGGTGCAGGAGATTCCCCGCGACAGGCCGCTTCTGGTGTACTGCTCGGTCGGCGCCCGCTCCGCCACCGCCGCCGGCCTGCTGGCCGCGCGTGGCTACCGGGAGGTCTACCAGATGTCGGACGGCCTGGTCGGCTGGTACAAAAACGGCTTCCCGATAGAGAGATGACCTTCGGCGCCTCGGCACTCCCCCCTGCCCCCCTTTGCAAAGGGGGGCAGGGGGGATTTGCTCTTGACTTCGACTGACGTGGGCACTCCGTGGCAGCTTCCCCCCCACCCCGACCCTCCCCCGCCAGGGGGGAGGGAGGTTTTACAAACGCTGCCTAAATCCCCCTTTGCAAAGGGGGACTTTCAGACTGCTGCATCACTGGCTGAAGGGCGCCACTCAACACCTCGATGTAACTCCAGACCCGGCCTCAACCCTTCGTGGGGAGGAATGCATTCCCGCTTACACGAGTTAAGCTATCGTTATCTACCCCCAAGTACGTCCCTGGGGTAGTGGGCAGGGGGCTGCCCACCCTGCCGGCTCCCGGGCAGCTCCCCCACTCCCCCTCTCCCCCTCACCTGCCTCATCCCGCTGCGTCTCTCAACCCACCTCTGCTGAGCGCAAGAACTCCACTCCGAACGGAATTCCCACGACGCACGCCGCACGAAAACGGAAAATACTGGTAGACTTCTGGGAAAAAGCTTGCATTGCGCTCAAGCTATTCACGGGCACTCCGATAAGATACAGCAGGGGAGTTTGTGCCATGCGGAGGAATGATGTGTGCGGAACATGAAGGAATAGCGGAGTTGCTCCTGGAGCAGGTCGACTCGGGCATCGTGCACCTGGACGACACGGGAACGCTCGTGTTCGTGAACCGGAAGGCTGAGCAGATCCTCAAGGTGTGCCGCGGCGAAATCCTCGGCAAGAGGGTCGACATGCTGCCGCTGCGCACCCCGATCTACCGCGTGCTGAGCGAGAATTCCCACGACGCTTCGGTGGAAATCAGCATCGAGGGGACCGTGGTCTCGGTGCGCTCCGCCACCCTGCCGGCAGGCGGCAGCTGCTCCGGGGAGATCTTCGAACTGCGCGACATCACGGGTGAAAAGCAGGAAAAACGGCAGCGCGAGGAGTTCGTCGCCATGATGACCCACGACCTCAAATCGCCGCTCACCGTCATCACGGGATACGTCCAGGCCCTGATGAGCGAGATGCCCGACAAGGTCGACCCCTCGCTGCACCTCTTCGTCACGGAGATGGACAAGAGCGCGGGGAAGATGCTCTGCATGATAGAGGACGTGCTGGACGCCTACCGCCTGGAGGTGGGCCTTTTGCAGATCGACCGCCATCCCTGCAACGTCGGGTCGCTGCTGGAGGGGTGCTGCAGCGACGGGGAGCGCGAGGCCATGATGCACGGCTCGACCTTCTCAAGCGACATCCCGGCGGAGATCCCCTGGCTGGAGCTGGACGGCAAGCAGATCGGGCGGGTCTTCGCCAATCTGATCGGCAATGCGGTGAAATTCACCCCCCGGCGCGGCACCATCCACCTCTCGGGCGCGCTGCGCGACGACGCGCTCCTGGTCGAGGTGAGCGACTCCGGGATCGGGATTCCCGCCGACGAACTGCCGCGCATCTTCAACAAGTACTTCCGGGCCTCCGTCGCCCAGGGCTTCAAGGGGACCGGCCTCGGCCTCACCATCAGCAAGGCGATCGTGGAGGCCCACGGCGGGAGCATCAACGTGGAGAGCTCGGTGGGGAAGGGGAGCCGGTTCTCCGTGTTCCTGCCGCTGGGCGGCCCCCGGGCGCATTAAAGATTAAAGTTTCAAACCTGGCAGCCGATTAGCTATTGAGACGGCAACCGGCGCCGCAGGGCGTCCAGGCGCGGCCAGCGGAGGCTGCACGCCGCTCGCTGAGCCAAGCTGAAAAAAATTTTGTATGCGCCCCGGGCGCGCGGTCATATTCCAACAGCCAAGGAGGAGGAGAACATGGGCAACGTACTGATAGTGGACGATTCTTCGACGATGAGAAAGATCATTTCCCGCAGCTTGCGCCAGGCAGGGCTTCAGGTGGACGACATCTACGAGGCCGCCGACGGCATCGAGGGGCTGAGCACCATGGAGGGCAAGACCATCAGCCTGATCCTGTCCGACATCAACATGCCGAACATGGACGGACTGGAGTTCATCAAGTGCGTCCGCGCCAAGGGTGTCACGGTGCCGATCGTCATGATCACCACGGAGGGGGGCGAGGACATCCTGAAAGAGGCCCTCACCAACGGCGCCAACGACAGCATCAAGAAGCCGTTCACGCCGGACCAGCTCAATGAAAAGCTGGGTGGCATGCTATGATGTCCCTGAACACGGAGATCGCCCACGCGACCCATCTGGAGGAGGCGGCCCTCGCCGGCTACGTCATCAACGCCACCAAAGAGGTGTTCGGCACCATGGTGATGATGGAGCTGGAGGACAGCTACCCGCTCAAGGAGCCGGTCACCTCGTTCCACTGTTCCGTCACCGGGATGGTGGGACTGGCCGGCACCTACACCGGGATCCTCTCCATCCACTGCCCGAAAAGCCTCGCCATGCGCATCACCTCCAACATGCTCGGCATGGAGGTGGACGAGGTCGGGGAGGACGTGAACGACGCCCTGGGCGAGATCGCCAACATGCTGGGCGGCTACGTGAAGCAGATCCTCTCCAAGGGGGGGCTCGACATCAACCTCTCCATCCCCACGGTCATCGCGGGGGAGGACTACACGGTCAACTCCATGTCCGACAGCGACTGCGTCATCATCCCGTTCGTCAACGATGGGGAACGCTTCCTGGTCGGTCTGAAACTGCGCAAGGAAGGCTAGAAGGCGGAACTACCCGATGTCGGCTTTTGAAAAACTACAATCGATGCTGGACGCCGCCATGACGCAGGCCGGCGAGGAGAGCTCCATGCTCCTCGGCCAGACCCTCACGGTCGCCGCGTCAGACCTGCTCAACACGGACCGCAAGAGCTACTTCGGGGACGAGGACACCGCGATCTACGTGGTCGGAGTCGAGTCCCGGGAATCCTATCCGGGCCGCTTTTACCTGCTGTTCGCCTTGGCCGACGCCATCGTGATGAGCTCCATCCTGCTCGGCATCCCCGGCCCCCGCATCCAGGAAAAACGCCGGCTCTGCATCCAGGAACCGGACGACATCGACGCCTTCGGCGAGATCGCCAACCAGATCATCGGCTCCTTCAACTCGGTATTCCAGCCGAAGCTCCCGGACAAGGTGCACCTGAAGCTGCTCTCCCCGGTGAAGTACGTCCCCGGGATAGACGAGCTGACCGACGAGCTGCCGCTACCGGAAGGGTCCTACCTGATGTACCGCGCCCCCCTGGAGATCGCGGGGCAGCAGATGAACCGGCTGGACATCATGATCCCGCACCCGCTCGCCAACCTGTTCGATCCGCAGCCCGAAGGGGAGGTCGTTCCCGAGGCGGAGGCCGCCGCCACGGTCGAGGAGGCCGCCGCGGCATCCGCGGCCTCTGCAGGGGTGCCGCAGCAGCCGCGCTCCATCCTGGTGCTGGGCGACGAGGACGGCAGGCAGACCATCGTGGACGGGCTGGCGCCCAACGGCCTCAACCTGATAAACGCGCCGCTCAACGCCGACATTCCGCGGCTCCTCACCCAAGGTGACGTCCGCGTGGCGGTCATCTCGCTGAAGAAAACCGGGGACCGCGACCTGGCCCTTTGCACCCGGCTGGTCCCCCTGGTCGGGAAGGGGGGCGGCTCGGTCCTGCTCTGCGCCCCGGAATGGACCCGCAGCTCCGTGCTGAAGGCCCTCAAGGCCGGGGCCAAGGGAATCCTGATGCAGCCCTTCGACATGCAGGAACTGAACTCCAAGGTCGACAAGCTGCTGAATCCCTGTTAGCGCACCGGGGGGAAGCACCCCCCTGTCTCGCTACGCGAGCCTTCCCCCCTACTTCGCAGGGGGGACACCACTCCCCCGGGCGGCCTCCCCGCTCGGCTCCCCGCAAACGACTCAACGACTTAACGACTCAACGACTCAACCAAGTCGGGTGCTTCCCCCGCACCGCACGAGTCAAAAAAACATCTCCCCCTGCAGTTTTTTTGACTGACCCTCCCGCAAGCCCGCCGCATGACAGCCTGGAATCGCCGCCCTGACCGGCCAACCCCCGCCAGGAGCGGGCCCGCACCCCTTTACTCCCCGCCTATCACCTCCGGCACGCCTTTTGCCTTACCACCCCACATGATATCTACGCAGCGTACAGCTACCTCCGGCCGCCGGCTTCGGCTCTTCCTGGTCCTTCTCTGCTGCGCCCTCCCGGTCGGGGCTCAGGCGCAGGGGGAAAACCGCCTGCTGCGCATCCAGATCCGCCCCCACCAAGGCTTCACCAGGATCACCCTGCTGTTCCAGTCCCCCCCCGACTTTGCCTTCAGCCGCGGCGGCGGCCAGGTACGGCTCAGCGTCCGGGGGGCGGACTCCCCGGCCTTCCGGAAGTTTCGCTCCTATGCGGACGCCCACGTGGGCGGGGTGTTCTGCTCCACCCGGGAGGAGGGGCTCAGGTTGGTGGTGCCGGTCAAGGAGCCGGGCGCCGGGGTGCAGGTGCTGGCTAACGGCAACCCGAACGCGCTCGCACTGGACATCGGCCCCGCCATGGCGCGGGCGCCGCGGGTGGACATCGCGCCGGGCCGGGAGCCGATCCTGAGCGGGACGGAGCAGTTCGTGCGCCAGTTCGGAACGCCCGCGCGCGCCGGGCTCCCCTTCGTGCCGACCGAGGCGAAGCTGCTGGGGCGCCTGCTGCCGGCGGGCGAGGCGCAGCTCTTCCAGCGCGGCGAGGGGGCCCTCTACAAGGAGCAGGGGAGCGAGGCGCTGGAGATCTTCAGCTTCTTCCTGCAAAAGAGCCCGGCGGTAAAGGCGCTCGCCACCTACCGGCTGGCCCAGGCGCTCTACCTGCTGGAGCGCTACGACGAGGCGCTCAAGGCCCTCAAGGAGGCCGAGGCGCTCTGGCCGGGCTACCTGGACCAGGCCCCCGAGCTGCTGCAGACCTACGCCGACCTGAAGGCCCGGGGCGGCGATTACGCCGGCGGGCGGGCGCTCCTTTTGCGGCTCATAGACCAGATGTCCGGGACCGCCTACAGCGCGCCCCTTTTGAACCGCCTGGCGGACCTGGCGGCGCGCCACGGCGACGCGGCGCTCGCCACAGTCATCTACCGCTCCGTCGTGGTGCATGCCCTCGGTACCCCGGCCGCGGGGCGGGCGCGCATGAAGCTTGCCGACCGGGAGATGTTCTCGCTGTCGCGGGACCGCTACCGCATCCTCTTAGAGCGCTACCAGTCCATCTACCAGGCCCCGGGCGACTTCGCCCTGCGGGACGAGGCGCTCTTCAAGATCGCCCTGCTGCAGGCGCTCTACGGCCCGGCACAGGAAGCGCTGGCGGCCTCCGTCAACTACCAGACCTGCTACCCCCGGGGGATCTTCGGGACCATCGTGAAGAAGATGCGCGAGGAACTCCTGCTGCCGGTCTACCGGGAGCTCTACGCGGCGCACGACGCAGGAGCCCTGGCGCACCTCGCCCTGGACAACCGGGAGTACCTGGCCCGCTGCCTGAGCGACCCTCAGTTCGCCGAAAGGGTGGCCCAGGCCTGCCGCGAGGGGGGGCTCCTGGGGCAGGAGCTGGCGCTCTTCGGGTTTCTTGCCGAGAAGAGCTGGGCCGCGGGCTCCGCGCCCTTCATGACGGCGCGCACGGTGGAGGACGCCCTCACGCTGGGAAACCTTTCCCTGGCCGAGTCGAGCGCCCGCAGCTTCCTCTCCCGCTTCCCGGGTGCCCCCGGCACCCAGAGGATGCACGAGCAGCTGGGCCGGATCGCCTTCGAGCAGGGGGAGCTGAAGCGGGTCGCCCCGGAGCTCGCCTTCCTGAACGGCAAGGGGAGGCAGGCGGAAATCCCCGAGAGCGACTACTACCTCGGCAAGGCGCTGGCCGCGGCCGGTGATCCGCGGGGCGCCGAGCGCGCCCTGGCCCGGTTCACTGCGGGGGCCAAAGGGGGCGCGCCGCTCCTGCCCGACGGCTATTTCACCCTCGCCGGGACCCGGGCCGAGCTCAAGCAGTACGCCGGGGCGCTCGCCGCCTACCGGGAAGGGCTCAAGTTCGTCTCAGGAGAGACCGCCGGGCAGTACCTCTACAAGATGGGCGAGCTCTACCTGCAACTCGGCATGGTGCGGGAGGCGAAGGACGCCTGGGAACAGGCGGTCAAGAAGGGGGAGGGGGGAACCTGGGGCAAGCTCGCCACCGAGTCGCTGGGCGACCTGCGCTGGCGCCTGAAGATCGCCGGGGAACTCCCCTAGAGTCAAAAATATGACTCGGGCCGTCCAAGTGGGCGGTATCACAGTGGGCCAACCGATGGTACGGCTTTTGCTGTGGGAGCAGTGCGGATGCACAAAGGAGAAAACCATGCCTATTAACGAAATGTTCGGCACGACTATAGAGCTTTTGGGAAAGACCCTGGACCTGAGGGCCAAGCGGCAGAACCTGATCTCAGCGAACCTCGCCAACGTGGAGACGCCGGGCTACACCCCGAGCGACCTCTCCTTCGAGGCTGAACTGAAGAGCGCCCTGAAAAAGGGGGGGCCGGCCGCCCAGAGTCCGAACCCGCGGCACATCCCGCTCAAGGGAGGGGGGAACGCCGCCGCCCTGCAGCTGGTCGCCGGGCAGGTCGTGGAGCTCCCGGGTAAGGGGACCGGACCCGACGGCAACGGGGTGGAGCTGGAGAGCGAGATGGGGCGCATGGCCGAGAACCAGATCATGTACAACGCCTCCGTGCAGCTCCTCACCAAGAAGTTCGAGATGATGAAGCAAGCGATCAGGGGGACCATCTAAATGGATTTTTTTTCTTCGATGGACATCAGCGCCTCGGCGCTCAGTGCTGAACGGACCAGGATGAACCTGATCTCCAGCAACCTCGCCAACGTGAACTCGACCAGGACCCCGGAGGGGGGGCCCTACAAAAGAAAGGACGCGGTCTTCACGGCGACCTCCGCCCCGGGCTCCTTCGGCGCGGCGCTGGGGCAGGCGACGGACGCCCGCCGGGTCGAGATCAGCCAGATCAACGAGGACCAGAACCCGCCCCGCATGCAGTACGAGCCTACCCACCCCGATGCCGATGCCGCCGGGTACGTCGCCTATCCGAACATCAACATGGTGGAGGAGATGGCCGACATGATATCGGCCTCGCGCAGCTACGAGGCGAACGTGACCGCCGTCAATGCTGCCAAGTCCATGGCCATCAAGACACTCGACATCGGACGCTAACAAAATATAAAGGAGCCCCTCATGGAAATAAGCGCCATAGCCAACGTAAGCGGCCTGTCCCAAGCCTTCCCGACCCAGCCCGGCAAGGCCGTGCAGAACCCGGTCAACGACTTCTCCGACCTTTTGGGCAAGATGGTCGGCAAGGTGAGCGAGCTGCAAAACGATGCGGACAAGTCGATCCAGTCGCTTGCCACCGGCCAGAGCAAGGGGCTGCACGAGGTCATGCTGTCGGTAGAGAAGGCGAGCGTCTCCTTCCAGATGCTGACCCAGGTAAGGAACAAGGCTGTGGAGGCCTACCAGGAAATCATGAGGATGGCGGTATAACCGGGTCCTTAGCGTCATCCGCGCGGGGTATCCCCGTCCGCGGCAATTCTGGAATCCCCCCGAAGCGGGGGAGCACGCCAGTCATGTGGGGAAGCTATGCCGGAAGGCCTTAAAAAACTGTTGGAACCTTTTCTTGCCCTGACCACGGGCAAGCGGCTCGTCGTGGGGGGGGTGGCCCTGGTCTCCCTGCTCGCCTTCGCCGCGCTCATCGGCGTCGCCAACAAGACCGATTACCGTCCCCTGTTCGCCAACCTGAACAACGATGACGCCGGCGAGATCATCAAGAAGCTCAAGGAGCAGAAGGTCCCCTACGAGATCTCCGACGACGGCAAGGCGGTCCTGGTCCCCTCGGACAAGGTGTACGAGCTGAGGCTGTCGCTTGCCAGCGAAGGGCTCCCCCAGGGGGGCGGGGTCGGCTTCGAGATCTTCGACCGCAAGAATTTCGGCATGACCGAGTTCGTGCAGAAGCTCAACTACCAGCGGGCGCTGCAGGGCGAGCTCTCCCGGACCATCGCCCAGATCTCCGGGGTGGAGTCGGCCCGGGTGCACCTGGCGCTCCCCGAGAAGACCCTTTTCAAGGAGTCGGAGAAGCCGGCCACCGCCTCGGTCGTATTGAAGATGCACTCGAACCGGGCACTGCGCGAGGGGGAGGTGCAGGGGGTGATGCACCTGGTCGCCTCCTCCATCGAGGGGATGGACCCGGAAAACGTGACGGTCCTGGACAGCCGCGGCAAGGTGCTCAGCAGGAGTTCCTCCGGCGACCCCGCCAGCAAGCTCTCCGACGCACGCCAGGAGACCCAGCGCCAGTTCGAGAAGACCGAGGAGGAGAAGCTGCAAAGCCTGCTGGACAAGGTGGTCGGGAGCGGGAAGTCGGTGGCGCGGGTCTCGGCGAACTTCGACTTCAAGCAGGTGGAGAAGTACGAGGAGCACTACGACCCGGATAACGCGGCGGTCAGGAGCGAGCAGAGAAGCGACGAGAAGGGGGGCGTCACCAGCTCGGCGAGCGGGGTCCCCGGCGTGCAGTCCAACCTGAACAAGGCGGCCGCGCCGCCCAGCACCTCGGGCGGCGGGACCAAGAGCGACGAGACCCTGAACTACGAGGTGAGCCGCTCCACCGCACGTACCATCGAGCCGGTGGGGAGCCTCAGCAAGGTGTCGGTCGCCATCCTGGTGGACGGCAGCTACGCGCTTGCCCCGGGGGCCAAGGCCGACGCCAAACCGAAGTACCAGCCCAGGAGCCCGGACGAGCTGGCGAAGATCGAGGCGCTGGTGAAGAGCGCGGTCGGCTTCAACGCGGAGCGCGGCGACCAGGTGACTGTCGCCAACATCCCGTTCCAGGAGACCGGCGACGGTGCCCCGGAGGCGGCCAAGTGGTTCGACGCGCCGATCGTGCAGGTAGGACTCAAGAACGCCCTGATCGCCATGGGCTTCCTGGCGCTGCTGCTCTTCGTGATCCGCCCCCTCTTGAAGATCCTCAAGACTGAGAAGCCCTCCGGCGGTTTCCTGCCGCTGCCCTCAGACCTTGAGGCGGCCCAGATGATCGAGGCCAGCAGGCGCGAGCACGAGAAGCTCAAGGTGACCCAGCTGGAGCTGGTGGAGAAGGTGAAGCAGGACCCCTATCAGGTCGCCCAGATCCTGCAGAACTGGCTGGTGCACAAGGACTAGCTGCGTGAATGCGCGCTGCAATAAGGGCTGTCAAAAATCCGTAGCAACTAAAGGCATCCCCATGACGATTGAGATGAAATTCGCCGGACCAAGAGGTGCCGCATGACCGGAGCGGAGAAAGCCGCCATACTCCTTTTGTACCTGGGCCCCGACGCGACGGCCAAGGTCTTCGGCCATATGGACGACGGGGATATCAAGAAGATCAGCCAGAGCATGTCGAGGCTCGGGCACGTGCCGCGCGAGGAGATCGCGGCCGTGGTCGCCGAGTTCACCGACATCACCAACCCCGAGAGCGGGTTCTTCTCCCAGGGGGAGGAGTTCGTCAAGAAGATCCTGGAAAAGGCGCTCGGGCCGCTCAGAGCCGAGACGCTCCTGAACGAGATCCGCACCTCCGGCATCGGCGACATGTCGGACCTCCTCTCCAGCATGGACCCGCGCACCATCGCCAACTTCTTCTCGCAGGAGCACCCGCAGACCATCGCGGTCATCCTCGCCAAGCTGAAGCCCAAGCAGACCAGCGAGATCATCTCGCTGCTGCCCCAGGAGCTGCAGGCGGAGGTGGTGATCCGGATCGCGGAGGTGGACCAGGTCTCGCCGGAGATCCTGGCCGAGATCGACGAGGTGATCCGGGTGGAGCTCACCGCCCTGGGCGGCGTGCAGCGCTTCAAGGTCGGCGGGGTGGAGAAGGTGGTCGACATGTTCGCGCACCTGGACCGCAGCCGCGAGAAGAAGATCCTGGACCGGTTGGACACCATGAACCCGCCCTTGGCCGAGGTCATCAGGAAGCACCTCTTCACCTTCGAGGACATCTTCAAGCTGGACGACCGCGCCATCCAGGGGATCATGAGGGAGGTGAGCAACGACACGCTGACCCTCGCCATGAAGACCTCGCCCGACGAGGTGAAGGACAAGATATTCCGCAACATCTCGAGCCGCGCCGCCGAGATGATCAAGGAGGACCTGGAGGTCATGGGGCCAGTGCGCCTGTCCGACGTGGAGAAGGCGCAGTCCGAGATCATCAAGATCGTCCGGAAGATGGAGGAGGAAGGGAAGGTGGTCATTGCGGGACGTGGTGCGGAAGATGTCCTCGTCTAAGATCATCAGGAAGGGGGGGGACCCCCAGAAATGCTACACCCTGGAGCCGCTGGGAAGCGAGCTCCCCAAGCGGGAACTCGCCGGCTTCCGGGCCATCCACCTGGGCGAGGAGGAGAAGGATCTGGAGCCCGAGGACCAGGAGCCGTACCAGGAGCCACCCTGCATCCCGGAGGAGGAGGCGCTTAGGCGCATCCAGGAGGCGCACGAAGACGGAGTCAAGGAAGGGAGCAAGGTCGCGGAGGCGGCGCTTGCCAAGGTGAGCGAGGCGCTGGCCCAGGCGCTGCTGGCGACCGGGTCGCTGCGCGCCCAGCTGCTGCAGGAAAGCGAGGAGGATTTGCTGAAGCTCTCGGTGCTGATCGCGCGCACCGTCATGCTGCGCGAGCTCTCCTGCGACCCGGGCTTTCTGGCGACCCTGGTGCGCGGCGCCCTGGAGCTCGCCTCGGACGGGGGCGAGGTGGTGGTCCGGCTCAACCCGGAGGATTACTCCCAGGTGGCGGAGCGTCCGGAGTTCGCCGGGCTGTCGGGGGAGAAACGGCGCATCGCGTTCAAGGCGGATCCGGCCGTGGCGAGCGCCGGCTGCCAGGTGGAGACGGTCCGGGGGAACATCGACGCCGGGCTGGACGCCCAGCTGGACGAGATCTACCGCAGACTGTGCGAGGAGAAGTGCGCGCGGCGGGGTGAGCATGGCGCAGATTGAACTATCCCGTTATTTCCCGGTCGTGCAGGGGACCAAGCCGGTCCGCTTCCACGGCAAGGTGACCCAGGTGGTGGGGCTGGTGATCGAGGGGTACTGCCCGGAGACCGCGGTGGGGAGCCTGTGCGAGGTGCACTCGGAGGGGTCGGAGCCCATACCCGCGGAGGTCGTCGGGTTCCGGGACAACAAGACCCTGCTGATGCCGCTCGGAGAGCTCCGCGGGGTGGGGCTCGGCAGCCTGATCTCGGTCAGGCGCGAGAAGGCGGCCCTTGGTGTCGGTCCGGCCATGCTGGGCCGGGTCATCGACGGTCTGGGCGCCCCGATCGACGACAAGGGGCCCATCGCGGTCGTCGACGAATACCCGATCTACGCGGCCCCGGTCAACCCGATGCACCGCCGCCCCATCAGAAAACCGCTCAACCTCGGGATCCGCGCCATCAACGGCCTTCTCACCTGCGGCGAGGGGCAGCGGGTCGGCATCATGGCCGGCTCCGGGGTCGGCAAGTCGACCCTTTTGGGGATGATCGCGCGCTACACGGAGGCCGACGTCAACGTGATCGCCCTGATCGGCGAGCGCGGTCGCGAGCTGCGCGAGTTCATCGAGAAGGACCTGCAGGAAGAGGGGCTCAAGAAGTCGGTCGTCGTGGTCGCCACCTCGGACCAGCCGCCGCTGGTCCGGATGCGCGGGGCCTACATCGCGACCACCATCGCCGAGTACTTCCAGGCCCAGGGGAAGAAGGTGCTGCTGATGATGGACTCGGCGACCCGCTTCGCCATGGCGATGCGGGAGGTGGGGCTCGCCATCGGGGAGCCGCCCACCACCAAAGGGTACACCCCGTCGGTCTTCGCCGCGCTCCCCAGGCTCCTGGAGCGCAGCGGCAACTTCCAGGGGGGAAGCATCACCGGCCTGTACACGGTACTGGTGGAGGGGGACGACTTCAACGAGCCGATCTCCGACGCCATGCGCAGCATCCTGGACGGGCACATCATCCTGTCCCGGGAACTCGCGGCCCGCAACATCTATCCCCCGATCGACCTGCTGAACAGCGCGAGCCGGGTCATGTCGGACGTCACCTCGGCAGCGCACCGCAAGGTGGCGGGGCAGTTCAAGGAGATCCTGGCCGCCTACCGGCAGGCCGAGGACATGATCAACATCGGGGCCTACAAGGCCGGCAGCAACCCGAAGATAGATTACGCGATCGCCAAGATGGACCAGATGATCGCCTATATGAAGCAGGACATAAGCGACGGAGTGGGCGTGGAAGAGTCGATAGCAGTGCTGTCGGACATCTTCGCAGGGTACGGCGCCTGATGATCGCGTTAAAGGGAGGGTGGCATGGCAGGACAACACGAGTTCAGGCTTGAGCAGGTCCTCAAGTTTCGCAAGGAAGTGGAGAAGATGCACCAGCTGGAGCTCGCCGCGGCCAGGCAGCAGCACGACAGCGCGCAGGAGAAGCTGAAGAGCGAGAAGGGCGCCCTGCTGACGCTGGAGCAGCAGTTCTCCCAGCGCCAGCTGGAGGGGATCGACGCCAAGGACCTGCAGCTTTACGGGGACTTCACCATGAGGAAGACCCAGGAGATCCAGGCGCTGCGGGACACCCTCCCGGTCCTGGAAAAGGTCGTGCAGGAGCGGCACGATGCCCTGCTGGTGGCGGCCAAAGAGAAGAAGGCGCTGGAAATTTTCAAGGAGAAAAAGATGAGGGATCTGAGAATGGAGCAGATGAACCGCGAGCGCGCCTTTCTGGACGAGGTCGCGATCCAAAGCAGGGGAGGCCGGCAGTGAGAAGGACCTTGCAGATCCTGCTGGTGGCGGCAGCGGCGCTTTATCTTATCACCCCGGGGGTCTCGGACTGGCAGGCGGGAGCCTCCGAGGGCGGGGCGCGGGGCGGCTCGGCCCGGCAGGTGGCCGACGACTCCGCGGCACTCGATGCCAAGCGGCAGCAGCTGGCCGACAAGGAAGCGGCACTCAAGGCGAAGGAGGAGGCGCTCAAGAAGCTCTCCGCGGCCCTGGACGCCAGGGTCGTCGAGCTGAACGCGGCCAAGAAGGGGCTCGAAGGGGCGCTCGTCGCCAAGAAGAAGCAGGACGAGGAGCGCTACAAGAAGATGATCAAGATTTACAAGGGGTTGAAGGCGGACCAGGCGGGAGCTCTCCTGAACAAGCTGGGCGACAAGATGGTCATAGAGTTGTTGAACCAGATGGACCAGAAGACCGCAGTCAAGCTGATCCCCTTCATCGACCAGCCGAGGGTCCTGGAATGGACCCGCCTGAACCTGCAGGGAAACTAGGTAGGGAGGAAACCGGGTCCCTTCTCCCGGAAGGGCGAGGGCCAGCTCCTTCCGGCCCGGCACCGCACGCGGTGCCGCTAACCATAGGAAGAAACCAGTTTGAACTACTTAAACGACAACGCCAGATGCGGGATAGCAGTCCACGTCACACGAGGAGGAGGTGAAAAAGAATGGAAATGATTCAAAACGCAATGATGTTTCAAGACGCCGCTCCCGTAGCGCTGCCGCAGTCTGGCAGGGGGACGGCGGCAGTCCGGGGTACGGACGGGGGCGGCAGCGCCTCCGGCAGCTTTGCCGACCTGCTGGGAAAACAAGCCTCCCGGGACGACGCCGTCACACCGGCCGATTCCCAAAGCGCGGGGACCGGGGCTTCCCGGCACGTGGCTTTCCTGCGGCCGCAGAATTCCAGTGGCACCCCGGCGTCTGCAGCCGGTGCGGCACAGGACCCGCAGGCGCCTCCGGCCGATCCGGCTGAGGCTCAAACCGCGCCGGCAGGGCAACCGGGACTCGGGAGCGTACTTCGGTCCCTCAAATGGCCCAACAGCCAGCCGCAGGTCGCGAAAGACGCAGGTTCAACGCAGCAAGCAGCAGGAACAAGCGCCGGAGCAAGCGGCGCAGCCACAGCCCCGGATATGGCAAAAGGGGCGGATCGGTGGAAAATGCTCAATGATCTCCAGCGCAACAGCTTGGCGGCCGAAGCTCAGGAGACCACGGCAGTAAGCGATGCGCAGCAGGGCAGGGGCGTAACCGTAGCAACCGCAGCAGAAGCAAAGAAGGTCGTGCTGCCGGTCTCCGGCAGGGCGAAAGAATCCAATCAGGCGGAGGTTCGTACGCTTGCCGCGCGCAAAAGCTGGGCGGCTGAAGCGCAGGAGGCCGCACCGTTAACCGCCGCGGCGCAACAGGGTATGGCCGGTATGCTGCTGGCGACAGCAAAGGATGCACCGGTCTTCGCGAGCGGAGCTGATGCCGTGCTCGGCAACAACGGGCAGGGTGGCATGCCGCCGGTCGCCAGGGCCGTCGGGAACGGCGCCGGAGTGGCGGCGGGGGAACTTTCCGCGGCGCACAGCGCCCAGGCGCCCCTGGCGGGAGTCGGGACAACGCCGGCAGCAGGAGCGGCCGGTGCGCTACCGGGGGTGGAACCTGGAAAGGGGGACGCCGCGGCCCTGCAGGCGCAGAAGCCGGTAACAGGAGCAGTGCAACAAGAAGCGCACTTAAGGGTAGCGGCGTGGCAAGCTGCCGCTACGCAGGAAATGGGCAAAGGAGCGCCCCAAGAAGAAGCAGCTCCCAAGGGAGCAGGGGCAACAGCAGCGCCGCCGTCCAGCAAGGTGGACGCGGCACAACTAAACGGGCAGGGGAGTATCCTGGTCGCACAGCCGGCTGGCAATGCGACGGCTCAAGTCAGGGAACCCGCACCGGTTGGCAAGAGTCAGAATCTTGACGCAGGAGCAACGCTGCAAGCCAAGCCAAACCCGGTAGCGGCCGGGACGCAAGCCGGGCCTGCCGTGGTGCTGCAGAAGGGTTCGGGGATGGACAGCGCGGCGCTGGACAGGCTGCGCGAGACTTCTCCGGGGGCGGTTACCGATGGCCTGCAGAATGCAGATGCCAAGGGTGAGGAAGTCCGTCCGGTCACGACAGGCGCTCCAGAAAAGGGGCAACCGGTTGCGGCAGCTGCCGACGGCACGACCCCGGGTCCCGCAATTCCCGGACCCGTCGCAGCGACCGGCCCGGACCAGCAGGGGGCCGTGCTGCAGGCCGCTGCGACCGACAGCACGCCGCTTTCCGACCGTTTCGCCCAAGGGGGAGCGGAGGGCAGCAAGGGGCCGCGTGCCGCCCAAGGATTCCACGGCACCTACGGCGCAGCACGGGTAGCGGCAGAGCAAAACGGCGCCAAGACGGAAGCGCCGGCGCAGGACGCAGGTTTCAAGACCGCCTCACTATCCGTGGCAGCGAAGTTCGCTCTTGCGCAGGGGTCCGCGGGACAGGATGGATCCGGCGACGCGGGTCAAAAGGGGAATCCTGAGCAGAAGACTCAGAGCGCTGCAGGTCCCGCCGCCCAGCCCCAAGGGGTTGGGTTGCCAGCCGCGGCGAACGTCGAGGCGCCGCTTCCGGAGGCGAAACCGGTGAATCTCAAGAGCGCGCTGCACGAAAGCATCCTGTCCCAGATCAAGGACGGGGTGGTGACCCACGACGACAAGGGGAACGGTCAGATGAGCATCAGGCTCAATCCCGGGGAACTGGGCGAGTTGAAGATCCAGGTGCGTATGGACGACAACCGGCTCCACGTCGAGGTCCAGGCCGACAACAAGATGGTGAAAGATCTCCTGATGAGCAATCTGGACAGTTTGAAGGATTCGCTGACAGCCAAGAATTTCAGCATGGAAGGGTTCGATGTTTCGACCGGGGGGGGAGGCTCCAACAACCCTCTGCCCGAGCAGAAGGGAAACCCGCAGCAGCAACCGCTGCTCCGGTCCGCCAGGGCGGGAAGCTATCCCGACCAGGGGGAGCAGCAGGGGAGGGTCAATTATTTGACCGGGGAGGCCAACAACCTGCTCGACGTGAGGTTCTAACCAGAGGAGGTCACAACAGATGATTACCGATATAACAGGAACAGCAACCACCAGCACGGCGGCAGCCGATTCGGCCATGAAGCAGGCCACGGGGATGGACAAGGACGACTTTCTCAAACTGTTCGTCACCCAGCTGCAAAACCAGGACCCCTTGAACCCGCAGGACAGCTCGCAGTTCATCTCGCAGCTGGCCCAGTTGACGCAGGTCGAGCAGGCCTACAACACCAACACCAACCTGCAGAGCATGCTGAACCAGGGAGGCAACTCCATGTCGATGGCCTCCGTTTCCCTGATCGGCAAGCAGGTGGAGGCGGCGGGATCCCAGGTCAACCTGCAGTCGGGGAGCCCCAGCAACGTCAACTTCAACCTGGCCGGGGCCGCGAACCAGGTCACCGTATCGGTGCTGGATGGCAGCGGCGCGGTGGTCAAGACCCTGACGGGCGGAGCCATGGCTGCCGGAGAAGGCTCTCTCGCCTGGGACGGCACCGACAACTCGGGGACGGCGCTCGCCTCGGGGGCCTACTCCTTCAGCGTCGCAGCCGCGGACGCCAGCGGGGCCAGCGTCGCCAGCACGCCGCTCATCAAGGGTCGGGTGGATGGAGTGGATATGTCAGGCGCCACCCCGGTGCTCTCCATCGGAGGCGTCAAGATCAATCTCACTGACGTCACTTCGGTGAGCGCGGGGGCCTAAGATGATTGACAACAGCATCTTATTCCCGCAGCCGATCCAGGCTCCGCTGCGCCCCACTCCTGCTGCCCCGCAGGCGGGGAAGCAGGTGGGATCCGGCACCCCCTTTGCCAAGGTGCTGGACGAGAAACTCCCCGGCCAGCCGGTGCGGCTTTCCCAACACGCCTCGGACCGGCTCCGGTCACGGGGGATAACCCTTTCGGACGCGGACATGAAACGGCTCGCAGGAGCGGTGGACAGCGTGGCCCAGAAAGGCGGCAAGGACTCCCTCATCATGATGGGGAACGCGGCGCTCGTGGTGAGCGTCAAGAACCGGACGGTCGTGACGGCGATGGATCGTCAGGGGATGCAGGGCAACGTCTTCACCAACATCGACTCGGCGGTCGTGCTGTAAAGGCGGTTTAGCCGAAACATAGAACATAGAACGTAGAACATAGAACATAGAACGGATTTTTCACTCACCACACAACTTTAAGGGCTGGCCCTCCAGAAGGAAAGCCCGGGGACACCGACCGACAGAGGCGTCCCGCAACCAACACGGACTAGGAGGCAACAAAATGAGTCTTACTTCAGCAATGTATACCGGCGTAAGCGGTCTCTTGAACAACGGCGAAGCGATGAACGTCATCGGCAACAACATTTCCAACGTGAACACGGTCGGTTACAAGGAGGCGCGCTCGCTCTTCTCGGACCTGCTCTCGGCAAACGAGGGGAACAACTCCCAGGTGGGCAAGGGGGTGCAGATGCAGGCGGTGCAAAACGTCTTCACCCAGGGCTCCTCCCAGAGTTCGGAGAATATCACCGACCTCTCCATCCAGGGCAACAGCTTCTTCGCGCTGGGCGTACCGGGCGGTAACGCACAGATCGCCGCCCCGGCCAACGCCTTTCTGAGCCGGGCGGGCGCCTTCAAGGTGGACAGCAACCTGACCCTGGTGAACCCGGACGGCTACCAGGTGCTGGATACCACGGGTAAGCCGATCACCTTCGTGAACACCGGCTCCGCGCCCACCACCGACTTCAGCAAGATCACCAAGATCGATACCAAAGGCAACATCACCTACCTTGGCACCGACGGCATCACCTCGAACCTCTGGACCCAGGCGATCGGGACGGTAACGGCATCCGACCCCAGCGCCCTCAGTAAAGTGGGCGGCTCGCTCTACCAGTCCAACGCCAATTCGGGCGTTGCCGCCGCCTACGCGGCGCCCAACGGCACCAGCGAGCAGGTGCTCTCCAACTCCCTGGAGCAAAGCAACGTGGACATGGCGAGCGAGTTCGTGAAGATGATCGTCACCCAGAGGGCCTATTCCGCCAACTCCAAGACCATCACCACGACGGACCAGATGACCCAGGAAGTGCTCGGCCTGATCCGCTAGCGGTAGTCTGGACGTTCCGTAGTCACACTGTTACCTAGCAACTTTGAATGAGGGGGGCGCCCTGGCGCCCCCCATGATAGATGTCTGCGCTCGGCGTGCCGGAAAGTACCGGCGCGCCGGCCGCAGGACATTGGAGGGCATCACCATGATGGCAGCATTGCGCAATTTTTTGCGGAGGTGTAGCTATGTCCATCCCGCGCTCCTCTCGCTGATGTCGTTAGCTTTCGCGATGCTGCTGGTTGGTACGGCGGGAGCCGATCCCCTGGCGCAGTGGCAGTGGAAGAACCCGCTGCCGCAGGGAAACGCGATCCGGTCGGTCGTCTTTGGCGCCAGCAGTTTCGTCGCGGTCGGCGACCTCGGGACCATCGTAACCTCACCGGACGGCACACTCTGGAACGCCCACAAGCCGACCGGCAACACGAACGACCTGAAGGCCGTCAGCTACGGCCGCAAGAAGTTCATCGCGGTGGGCGCGGCGGGGACCATCCTGAGCTCCAGCGACGGCAGCATCTGGAGCGACATCAGCGCCAACTTCAAGCTCCCCAGCGGCACCACGACCCGTCCCAACCTGAACGCCATCACCTATGGCAACAACCAGTTCTACGCGGTCGGCGACGGCGGCACGCTCATCTCCTCGAGCGACGGCGTCACCTGGACCAACAATTCCAACCCTGCGGGGCTTTCCTCCCAAAACCTGAACGGCATCGTGTACAGCAACTACACCTTCGTGGCGGTCGGGGCCAACGGCACGGTCCTCGCCCTGCTGAACCAGGGGGTGTGGCAGTCGGTCTCCTCGGGCACTGCCAACGGGCTGAACGCCGTGGCCTCGAACCGGAGCCTCTTCGTGGCGGTGGGCGCGGCGGGGACCATCCTCAGCTCCCCGGACGGCGTCAACTGGACCCCGCGGGCCTCCTCCACGACTAACGCCCTGTTCGGCGTCGGCTTCGGCGCGGGGAGCTTCGTGGCGGCCGGCGCGAGCGGCACGCTGCTCACCTGGGACGGGGTCGCCCCCTGGAGCGCGGTCGACCCCCTCAACATCGGGCCGGCACCCTTCGGGATCAGCAACGCCCTGTACGGCGTCTGCTACAGCGGCAATGTCTTCGCGGTGGTGGGCGCGGCGGGGGCGCTGCTGAACGGAAGCGACCCTGCGTCCTGGAGCAGGAAGCAGGTCGGCCCCGCGGCGGGTCTCAAGTCGATCGCCTTCGGCAACGGCGCCTACATCGCGGTCGGCAGCGCCGGCGCGCTGTTCTACTCGGCGGATGGCATCACCTGGGTAAACCAGGGGTCGCCCACCATACAGGACCTGAACTGCGTCGTGTACGGCAACAACGTGTTCGTCGCGGTCGGTAACGGCGGCGTGCTCCTGAGCTCCTTCGACGGGCTGAAATGGTTCTCCCACTTCTCCGGAACCAGCAACTTCAACGCGGTGCTGTTCGACAGCCGCCCCGCCTACAGCCAGTTCGTCGCCGTGGGGGACGCCGGCGCGGTCGTCACCTCGCCCGACGGCGCCGCCTGGGCCTCGCTCTTCCCGGTGCCGACGGCCAAAAACCTGAAGGCGCTGGCGCTCGGCGACAACCTGCTGGTCGCAGTCGGACAGGGCGGCACCGTGCTCAGCTCGCCCGACGCCGTCACCTGGACCGCGCGCACCGGCATCACCAAGGACCTAAGCGGGATCACGGTCGCCTTCAAGCCGAGCGGCGCCACCACCTACCTCGCGGTGGGCGCCCTGGGGACCATCTTCTATTCGGCCGACGCGGTCAAGTGGAGCGCGGCCAAGGCCCTGCCGGCGGCCTACAAGACGGCCAACTTCAGCGCGGTCTCCTGCGACTTCGACTCCAGCTTCAGCACCTTCCTGGCGGTCGGCAACGGCGGCGCCATCCTCGCCTCCTCCGACGGCCAGACCTGGACCGACAAGCCGCGGGTGACAGGGAGCGACCTGGCGGGGGTCTCCTACATAAACCGCTCCTACTGGGTGGTGAGCACCAACGGCATCATCCTCAACTCGAACCGGCTGGACAACTACATCGCGGTCTCGGCGATCCGCAAGGACTCCGGCGCGCCGGCCTCCACGGAGGTCATCGACTTCGGCTTCGTGGACACCGGGATGACCTCCTTCGCCATCACGCTGAAGATCACCAACACCGGCCAGACCAGCAACCTCAACGTCAGTTCGCTCGCCCTGAGCGGCCCGGACGCCGGCGATTTCACCCTGGCGGTCTCCTCCTGCGGGGTGGCCCCGGTCATCGCTCCGGGCGGCTCCTGCACCGTGGACCTCGGCTTCCAGCCGGTGCTCCCCTCGGCGCTTCCCAAGCAGGCCACCCTCACCATCTTGTCCGACGACTCGGCGACCCCGGTCTTCACCCTGCCGCTGTCTGGTAACGGCGGGCTCTACCTGCTGATCCAGCCCGGCTCCTTCGGGAAGGTCCGGGCGGGGAGCAGCACCGGTCCGAACATCTCCGGCCTGTTTCCGGTGTCCGTCGGCGCCACTCCTCCCTTCTACATGTTCCCGGACCCGAACTACTACACCCAGGAGGTGGTGGTCGACGGGGTCTCGCTCGGGCCGCTGCCAAGCTACAGCTTCGCGCCGATCATGGCGAGCGACATGCCCCGCTCCCTGCAGGCCTATTTCAGCAACGCCCAGCTCACCATCACGGCGAGCGCCTCCGTCGGCGGGGGGCTCCTGCCGGGGACCGGCCAGGTGCTCGTGCCGCAGGGCGCCACCCAGCCCTTCTCCATCCAGCCGAGCGTCGGCTACCACCTGGGGGGGCTTTTGGTGGACGGCGCCGCGGTGCCGCTCACCACGCTCTACAGCTTCCCGAAGGTGACCGCCAACCACACCCTGGAGGCCGACTTCACGGTGAACAGCTACTCCGTCAGCGCCAGCGCCGAGACCAACGGCGTCGCCGACAGCGCCGGCACCGGCGGGACCCTGGTGGCGGGCAACGTTACCCCGGTCGGCGCCTGCGTCCTTTCCGGCAACTCCGGCAGCTGCAGCTTCAACAGCTCGCTGAGCTACACCATCACCCCCAAGCCCGGGTACCGCCTGGTCAACGTCTACGTCGACAACGCCGCGCTGGGGAGCGCCACGACCTTCTACAGCTTCGGCTCCATCGCCGACAACCATACCATCAAGGCGATCTTCACCAACCAGTTCGACGTCTCCGTCTCCTTCGGCGGGGTGCCGGCGGTCGCCGGGGCCTCCGTGCCCAACGGCTCGATAACCCCCGCCCCCAACCCGCTGACCGGCACGGTCCCGGCCGCCAACGGGCAGAACAAGGCCTTCAGCTTCGCGGCCAACGACGGCTACGACATCCAGGACGTCAAGGCGGACGGCGCCTCGCTGGGGCCGGTCACGAGCTACACTTTCACTAACGTGCAGACCACCCACACCCTGGACCTGAGCTTCGTCGCAAAGAGCTACGCCATCAACCTGAGCGCCGGCCCGCACGGCACCCTGCAGTCCCCGGACGGCAGTTTCCTGCCGCCCCAGGTGACGGTGGGCTACCACGGCACCCGGATCATCAAGATCGTCCCCGACCCGGAGTACGAGGTGGCCGACGTGCTGGTGGACGGGGTCTCGGTGAGCGCGGTCACGGCTTACGTCTTCACCGACGTGACCAAGGGGCACAGCATAGAGGCGCGCTTCCGGGGCAAGACCAGGTTCCTGGTGCTGAGCTGCACCGGGCCCGCCACGCCGATCGCCGGACTCTCCTTCAGCGTGGTGCTGCCGGGGAGCGCGACCCTGCCGCTCAACCCCGACCCCAGCGCACCCCTGGGCGAGGTGGATCCCGCCGCGCTGACCGCCCTCGCCAACGCGGCGGGGAGCAAGTTCGACGTGAGCCTTCCCCCCGCCAACAACGTGGTCCCGGGGACCGCGCGGGTCGTGCTGGTCTCCGGACCGGGCTTCCTGCCGGGCGGCCCCTTCCTGAAGATCGCCTACACCTCCACGACGACGCCCGCGGAGAGCTTCACCCCGAACCCCCCGGACCTCGCCACCGACACGGCGGGTAAGAACATCGTCGGCGCGGTTGCCGTCAGCGCGGCCAGTTCGGCGGCCCCCGCGACGACCGCAAACTACCCGGGAGGGCTCTACAACGCGCCGCTCAGCATCGCCCTGGCGTCGCTGCCCGCCGGAGCCGAGATCCACTACCGCACCGACGGGGTGGACCCCAGCGACCTGTCGACCATCTACAAATCGGACAACTCGGTGCCGATAGCGATCAGCGCCGCCGCGACCACGCTCAAGTACTTCGGCCTGGAGCGCAGCACCGGAAACCGGGAGCCGATCCGCACCGAGATCTACCTGATCGACAAGACCCTCCCGGCGGCCCTGGTCTCCGGCGTTCCGCCCACCCTCACCAGGCTCAGCACGGCGACCCTGCAGGTCGGGGGGCGGGACGTGGTGAGCTACAAGTACCTGCTGGACTCGGCGGCCAAGCTGACCGCGGCGAGCAGCGCCCCGGAGACGGCGGTCGCCACCCCGATCCTGCTCGGCGTCCCGATCCCCCTTTCCGACGGGACCCACAAGGTGCAGGTGATCGGCAAGGACTCCGCCGGCAACTGGCAGAGCTCGGCGACGGTCGTCCAGTGGAGCGTCGACACCACCTTGCCGGCGAGCACGGTCTCGCCCCCGGCCGGGGTGTACAACGCGCCCCTCTCGGTGACCCTCGCCAACTCGAAGAGCACCGCCAAGCTGTACTACACGCTGGGCGGCCAGGCGGTCTCCTACCAGGACCTGCAGGGTAACACCCACCCGACCCCGGAGGCGCTGCTCTACGCGGCCCCCATCCCGGTCACCGCCTCGACGACGCTGAAATATTTCGCGCTGGACAGCGCGGGTAACGCCGAGTCCGAGGTCACGACGGTTTACACCCTGCTGATGCTCGGGGTTGATGCACCGCTGTCGCCGACCAGCCTCGCCGCGGCGAGCCCGGTCCTCACCGGCAGCGTCTCTCCGGGGAGCCTCTCGGCGTCCGGCCCCGCGGCGGTGAGCGTCGCCATCGCCCGGGGGATCAACCCCGCGAGCCACAACGCTGCCACGGTGTCCGGGAACCGCTGGAGCTTCGACGTCGCCGGCGACCCTGCGGGCGCCCTGCAGCCAGGACTGAACAGCATCACCGTCAGCGCTTCCGACGGCGCCGTGCCGCCCAACAGGCTGGCCCAGACCGTATATGTCCGGGTGGCGGTAGCGCCCTGCGCGGTTCCGGACGGCGACATAGACCGCGACGGCCAGGTCAGCATGGCCGACGTGGGCCTTGCCATGCAGATGGCCATCGGCCTGATCCCGCAGGACCCGACCAAGTGCGGCGACGTCTGGCCGGTCGATCCGGTGACCAAGCTCCCCAGCAAGGACGGCGCCATCGGCGTCAACGACGCGCTGTTCATCCTGCAAAAGGTCATGGGAATTCCCGCGTATCTCCCTTGACGCGCCCCCCGGAGAGCCGGCTTTTTATGAGGTGTACCATGAGAAATGAAGACCTGAGCCGCGCCCTGCGCCGGCTCTGCCGCAGCTCCCTACTTTGGATCGGCGCGGCGGCCCTGGCAGCCCCGGGCTCCTGCCTGGGAGCGCCGGCGGCCCCCCTGCCCAGGACCGGCCAGACGGCCTGTTTCGACCTGTCCGGGAACCAGCTCGGCAGCTGCGCCGGCACCGGCCAGGACGGCGACACCCAGGCCGGAGTACCCTGGCCCGCCGCCCGCTTCAAGGTTAACGGCGACGCCACGATCACCGACACGCTGACCGGACTTTCCTGGAGCCAGGACGCCAACGCTCCGGGGCCCGCTTCCTGCGCCCCGGCCACCACCATGACCTGGCCACAGGCACTTTCCTACGTAAAGTGCCTGAACGCCGGGAGCTACCTGGGACACAGCGATTGGCGGCTGCCCAACATCAAGGAGCTCTGGTCGCTGTGCGACGCGGGGCAGGGGACCGTCGCCACCTGGCTTGCCAACAACCGCTTCGACAACGTGCAGCTCGGCCGCTACAAGAGCTCCACCGCAAGCCCCGGCAACCTGTCCGACACCCCCCTGGTGATGAACTTGGCGGACGGCTCGATCCAGGGATATTATTACGGCAGCGCCGACCACGTCTGGCCGGTGCGCACTGCCCAGACGGCGGGCCTGGTGCAGCTGCCGCAGACCGGGGCGACCCAGTGCTACGACGTCTCCAGCAGCAGTTTCGGGAGCTGCGCCGGCACCGGCCAGGACGGCGAGCTGCAGCGGGGGGTCCCCTGGTCCAGCGCCTCGAGGTTCACGGCGGCGGCTGCCACGGTGGACGACAACCTGACCGGCCTGCAGTGGGTCAAGTCCGGTCGCACCCTGAGCTTTATGGGGTGCAGCGGCGGCAGCCTGCAGTGGGGGGGCGCCCTGCAGTTCGTCAGATGCCTGAACGACAACAAGTACCTGGGGCAAAGCGACTGGCGCCTGCCCAACCTGAATGAGCTCTCCAGCCTGAGCAACGCGGGAAGCGACACCTACAGCTGGCTCAGCACGGCACCGCCCGGGTTCGACCTCGACCCGGACCGCTCCTACTGGTCCTCGTCGAGCTACCTGCAGCAGCCCGACAGCGCCTGGTCGGTGCTCTTCGGACTGAACGGCTTCCAGGCCAAGCTGGAAAAGACTCTTTTCGGCAACGTGCTCCCGGTGCGCACCCTCGCAGGAGGGGGAGGCTACCGGCCCGGCGACGCCAACCGGGACGGCGTCATCGACCTGGCGGACGCCCTGCTGGTCTACCAGCTTTATCTGACGCCGTCCTATCCGGTGGAACCGCTGGCGGACGTGGCGCCACTGGACGGCAGCGGCATGCCCGGCGGCAACGGCACCATCGACCTGGGGGACGTGATTAGCATCCTGCGCTACCTGGTGCTGAAGGGGAGCCCGGGGGCGGTGCAGTGGTGAGGAGGCAAACGATGAAATCAAGAGCCCAGTGGTTTTTAGTCCTGATGGTACTGAGCTGCCTAGCCGGCTGCGGCGGCGGGGGGGGCGGCACCTCCGGGAATGCGCCGCAGACCCCTCAGACACCTCAGACCCCGACCGGCAGTTCGGCGACCCTGCGGGTGGCCGTCGCTGGGGTGAGTCTGCCGATGTCGGGGATCAAGGCGACCATCACCCTCCCCGCGGGGGTGGCAGTCGCCACCAATCCGGACGCCAGCGTGCCGGCCGGCACGGTACTGCCAAGCGGGGTGCTCGCCCCGGCCTCCGCCGCGCTGGTGCCGGGCTCGGTGAGTTACGACCCCGTCGGGCACGTGTTGAGCTTCATACTGTACTCGACGACCCAGGGCGGCTTTACGGTCGGTGAGTTCGCCAGCGTCTCCTGCCAGATTTCCGGCACGGCGCCCGCAGCGGGCGACTTCCACGCACTACTGGAACCGGTCGACCTGTCCGGGGCTTTCTTCCCCGCAGCGAGCGTGGCCGCGAGCTTCCTGCTGGCCCCCTGAACCTCCCGGTGCGCCGCACTTTTCGGATGCCCCAAGCTGTGTCCCCCCTGCGAAGTAGGGGGGAAGGGTCGCGCAGCGAGACAGGGGGGTCTTCCTGCCAGAGGAAACACCCCCCTGATTCACTTACGTTCAGCGTCCCCCCTACTCCATTGGGGGGACGGAGCCACAGCCTACCTGGGGAAATCATGATTTAACGGCAGCGCCCCTGGAGTGTTGGGGCGCCGGAACATAAAATTGACAGTGCTGCCAAGCACCCTGCCGCTCCTCCCCTCCCCGCAGTCAAAATGTTGACCCGACGCCAATTTCACCCCCTATTCGCCAGCCGCCAGCTCTGTTGAGCGCCTGGCCGCAACCAGCTAGATAGGCACGGTTTGCCAGACCCTTCTGAAAGAAAATCCCCTCTGTTAGCCGGCTTCCCCGGGCCAACTTCATTTCTGGCACCCCGGTTGCAAGGGTATTGATTCCGAATACACTGCGCTAGCCGCCTAAAGGAGAACCCGGTATGGCCGAACAGGCAAAGACCCAGGATGCCCCACCACCCAAGGACAAGAAGAAGCTCATCATGATGATCGGTGCCGCGGTGGCGCTCCTTGTCCTGGTCGGGGGAGGGATGTTCTTCCTCGGGGGGAGCAAGTCGGATAAGAAATCGGCGCACGGCGATGCGAAGGTCGAGGCCAAGGCCGAGGGACACGGCGAGGCCAAGGCGGAGGGTGGGCACGGCGAGGGCGGCCACGGCGAGGCGAAGGCCGGCGGTGGCGGCACCATCTACCCGTTGGAGCCGTTCATCGTCAACATTTACGACGGCCAGGAGATCCGCTATCTGAAGCTCAAGTGCGAGTTCGAGATGGCCAACTCCGAGGTGAAGGGCGACCTGGACTCGAAGGTCGCGCCGCTTCGGGACGCCATCCTGATCCTGCTTACCACCAAGACCATGCAGGAGATCCAGGACCTGCAGGGGAAAAACACGCTTAGGGAGCAGATCCTCGGCGCGGTCAACAAGATCGTCCCACCCGGCAAGGTAACCAAGGTCTATTTCACCGATTTCGTGGTGCAGTAAAGGTGGCCTCGATGGAGAAACTACTCAGCAAGGAAGAGATCGACGCGCTGGTCGCCGCCGTTTTCGAGGGGACCCTGAACCCGGAGGCCGAGCTGGCCCTGGGCGGCCCCCAGGCCGAGCAGTTCGACCTGCTCGACATCGAGGCGCACCGGGTCATCCCGAACCTGGACATCGTGTACGACGGTTTCATCCGCTTCAACCGGGTGACGCTATCGAACCGGCTGGGGCGCATGGTCGAGATCAAGAAAGAGGATGCGCGCCCCTTCAAGTTCGGCGATTTCCTGAGCACGCTCCCCTCCCCGGTCTGCCTCGCCATCTACAAGATGGAGCCTTTGAAGGGTGCCGCGCTGATCGCCTTCGACTCGACCCTCGTTTTCACCATCGTGGACAGCATCCTGGGGGGCTCCGGCGTTGCGGCGGGGCAAGGGATGAACCGGCTCTTCACCTCCATCGAGTTAAGGCTGGTGGAGAAGATCGTCAAGGACGTGCTGGCGGACCTGGAGAAGGCCTGGGCGCCGCTTTGCCCGGTCAACATGAACCTGCTGCGCATGGAGATGAACCCGCGCCTGGTGAACATCGTACCGCCGGAATACCAGGTGGTCACCATGGCGCTCAAGATACAGATCGAGGAGACCGTCGGCAACATGATCCTCGCCATCCCCTTCATGACCATCGAGCCGATCCGCGACAAGCTGAAGCGCGGGGTGCAGATGGACATGATGGCCGTGGACCCGCTCTGGTCCTACCGGCTGTCGGAGGAACTGCTCGACGCCCCGCTGGACCTCTCGGTCGAGATGGGCGGGGCGACCATCACGCTGGCGGAGCTTCTGGAGCTTACCCCGGGAGACACCGTCATGCTGGAGTCGAGCGGCAAGAACGAGCTGGTAGTCAAGGTCGGCGGGACCAACAAGTTTATGGGCATAGCAGGTGTTAGCGGGGGCAACAAGGCGGTGCAGATCAGCCGTCCCCTGCGTGGAGGGGGTGAAGATTGAGTGAAAGGCTAGCTTTAGAGGACCCGAAAGAAATTCCCCAGATGAAGAACCTCGATTTCATCATGGACATCCCGCTACAGCTGACGGTCGAGCTGGGGAGGACGAAACTCCTGGTGCGCGATGTGCTGCAACTGAACCAGGGGTCGGTGGTGGAGCTCACCAAGCTCGCCGGCGAGCCGCTGGACGTGTTCGTCAACTCGAAGCTGGTGGCGCGCGGCGAGGCGGTGGTGGTCAACGACAAGTTCGGGATCAGGCTCCTGGACATCGTGAGCCCGAACGAGAGGGTGGATAAGGTGCTATGAAAAAGACAGCAATGCTCATTGGCGGCTCCCTGCTGCTGCCGGCCAGCGCCGGCGCCTCGGGAGGCCCGGAACTGGCGGGGAGCCTGGCGCAGATGGTCGGCTCCCTGGTCCTCGTGATCGGGATCATCCTGATCCTCTACTACCTGGCCGGGCGCTTCATGAAGGTGCCCAACGGCAATCCCTTCCGCTACATCCGCGTCGTGGAGACCAGGCACCTGGCTCCCAAAAAGTCGCTCCTGCTGGTGGAGGTGGGCGGCGAGTACCTCCTTTTGAGCGACTCCGGTGAGGGTGTCAATTTCATCAAGCAGGTGGAGATGCTCGAGGAGATCGAGATCGTGGACGAGCGCGGCTACGCGACCCTGATTCCGGTCGGCATCATGAAGAAGCTGAAGAGCATGACCACCCCCGCGGAGGCGGCGCCCCTTTGCCTGCAGAAGAAAAGCGGCGGTTTCGCGTGAAACGGAGCAAGATCCTGGGAGTCCTGCTGCTGGCAGTCGCCTCCCTCCTTCTCGCCGCCGTCGCCCATGCCGAACCGCTGGCGCTCCCCACGGTGAGCGTCGGCATGGGGAAGGTCTCCAAACCCGCCGATGTGGCGGTCGTACTGCAGATCTTCTTCCTGATGACGGTCATCTCGCTGGCTCCGAGCCTGCTGATGATGACGACCTCCTTCACCCGGATCGTCGTGGTGCTTTCCTTTCTGAGGAGCGCGATGGGGACCCAGCAGGCCCCTTCCAACCAGATCGTGGTGGGGCTGTCGCTCTTTCTCACCTTCTTCATCATGGCTCCGGTCTGGCAGCAGGTCAACACCCAGGCGCTGCAGCCCTACAAGGCCCAGACCATCAGCCAGGAGGAGGCACTCAAGCGGGGAGTGGCGCCGGTCCGCAAGTTCATGCTCTCCCAGGTGCGCGAGAAGGACCTGGCATTGTTCCTGTCGCTCTCCAAGCTCCCCAGGCCCCGTAACGCCGACGACATACCGACCCTTACCCTGATCCCGGCCTACGTGGTGAGCGAGCTGAAGACCGCGTTCCAGATCGGCTTCCTGGTCTACATCCCGTTTCTGGTGCTGGACATGGTGGTCGCCTCCGTGCTGATGTCCATGGGTATGATGATGCTGCCGCCGGTCATGATCTCGCTCCCCTTCAAGATCCTGCTCTTCGTCCTGGTGGACGGCTGGGGGCTGATCATCGGAAGTCTAGTGAAGAGCTTCGGGTGATTGAGGCGGAGGAAACTGCGGGGGAAAGACGTTAAGTCGCCGAGTCGTTGAGTCGTTGAGTCGGCCGCGCAGACCGAAGCAGTATCCCCCCTGTGCAACAGGGGGGAAGGCTCGCGCAGCGAGACAGGGGGGTAGCTCCCCCGGCGAAAGACCCCCCTGCTTCACTACGTTCAGCTTCCCCCCTATTCCATAGGGGGGACAACGACTCAACCACTCGACGACTCAACGACTCAACGATTTTCCCCACTCAACAGGAGTAACAAATGACACCCGAACTGGTGGTACAGCTGGGCAGGAGGAGCTTCGAGGCGGTGCTGCTGCTCTCCGCGCCCCTTCTGATCTGCGCCCTGGTGGTTGGTCTACTGATCAGCATATTCCAGGCGGTCACTTCCATCAACGAGGCGACCCTCGCCTTCGCTCCCAAGATCGCAGCCGTCATGGTCGCCATGGTGGTCTTCTTCCCCTGGATGATGATGTACATGAGCGACTTCACCCGTGAAGTCTACGGTATGATCGCCAACATGAGGCACTAGCGTGTTCGACGCGCTGCCGCTTGCCGCCCTGGACGACCTGATCCCCTTCGCCCTGGTGCTCGCCAGGGTCGCGGGGCTCTTCTCGGCGATACCGATGTTCGGCGCCCGGGTCGTCCCGGCACGGGTGAAGGCTCCGCTTATCTTCTCCCTGGCACTGCTCCTCTTCCCGATCGTCCACCCCCACAACATCCCCGCCGCCGGGGACGTCATCTCGCTCGGCCTGCTGGTGATCCGGGAGACCCTGATCGGGCTGACGCTCGGCCTGATCTCCCAGCTGATCTTCGCGGCGGTGGAGTTCTGCGGCCAGATGGTCGGCATGCAGATCGGGCTCTCCATGGCGGCCCTCTTCGACCCGAATACCCAGGCCACCGTGCCGACCATGGCGATGTTCCAAGGAGCGCTGGCGACCCTGGTGTATCTGGCGCTCGGGGTGCACCACGTCTTTCTGCGCGGCATCGTCGAGAGCTATGCGCTGGTCCCGGTTGGGGCCTGGCATACCAGCGGCGGGCTGCTCAAGTTCCTGCTGGAGGCGAGCACCGGGATGTTCGTGATCGCGGTCAAGTTGGCGGCCCCGGTCTCCGTGGCGCTTCTGGCAACCTCCGTGGCGCTGGGGATCGTGGCCCGCAGCTTTCCCGCCATGAACGTCTTCATGGTGAGCATGCCGCTCAACATAGGGATCGGCTTCGTGATCCTTGGCCTCTCGCTCCCGGTCTTTCTCCGCGTGCTGGAGGTCGCCTTCGGGGGGCTGGCCGGTCAGATGAGGCTCCTCTTCAAGCTGCTCGCCTAGGAAGCCATGGCCGACGACGACAAACACTCCAAAACAGAAAAGCCGACCGGCAAGAAGATCTCCGAGGCCAAGAGCAAGGGGAGCGTGCCGCGCAGCCGCGAGATGACCTCGGCGGTCTCCCTGATCTCGGCCATGATAGCCCTCTACGCCACCTCCGGCATGATCCTCACCACCCTGAAGCGCAACATGCAGGAACTCTTCGGCAGCCTGGCCACGGTCGATCTCTCCTACTCCGGCGCCCACACCCTGATGATCAAGGAGTTCGGCTACATAGCGGTCATCCTCTTACCCTTCATCCTGATCGTTGCGGGAGCCGGCCTGCTGGTCGAGATGAGCCAGGGGGGCATCAACATCAGCACGGAGAAGCTGAAGTTCGACCTCGGCAAGCTGAACCCGATCAACGGGATGTCGAAGCTCTTCAACAAGGACTCCATCTTCGAGGTAGCCAAGTCCTTCCTGAAGCTGGCGATCGTCAGCTACATGGCGTACAAGATCCTCACTGAGGAGATGGACGGCATCATCTACCTGGTGGACCGCGATCTGTCGGGTATCCTGGAATTCATCGGGCATCTCTCCTTCAAGATCGTGCTGCACACCTGCGGCGTGCTGATCGTGCTGGCAGTGCTCGACCTGGCCTTCGTGAAGTGGCGTTTTCTGGACAACCTGAAGATGACCAAGCAGGAGGTGAAGGACGAGCACAAGAACGCCGAGGGAGACCCGGCGATCAAGGCGAAGCTGAAGCAGAAGCAGTTCCAGATGGCACGCCGCCGGATGCGCCAGATCATACCGACCGCGGACGTGGTGGTGACCAACCCGACCCACTACGCGGTGGCCCTCAAGTACGACCGGACGCGTAATGCTGCGCCGCTGGTGCTTTTCAAGGGAGTTGACCTGATGGCGCTGCAGATAAAGATCGTGGCCCGGGAGAACAACGTCATGCTGGTGGAGAACCGCTTCCTGGCGCGCGAGCTTTACAGCCAGGTGGAGGAGGGAAGCGAGATCCCCGAGGGGCTCTTCGCCGCCGTCGCGGAGATTCTTGCCTATGTGTACAGTTTGAAAGGGAAAAAGTAGGCCGTCACGCCGCGAGAACAAGCGGGCGCATTTGTTTTAATTTCTCATCTAAGGCTTTTTCCGCCAGCTTCAGGTCATAGGCAGCCTGCAGGTTCATCCAGAACTGGGGCGTCTGTCCGAAAGCCTTGCCAAAGAGCATCGCCAATTCGGCGGTAACGGGCCGCTTCCCTTGAACTACATACGAAATCCGCATGGCGGATACTCCAATGAAAAGGGCAAATGCATTCTGGGACATGCCTATTTCATCAAGCATTTCTTTGAGATGCTCTCCCGGATGTATCGGATACATACACATTTCTCCTTAATGATAATCAACTATTTCGACATCACAGGCCGTTCCGTTACTAAACCGGAAACAAACCCGCCATTGATTGTTAATCCTGATGCTCCACTGCCCCTGTCGATTCCCCGATAGCAGTTCCCGGTGGTGAGAGGGCGGAAACCTCAGATCATCCACCGAAACGGCCGCATTGATCCGGTCCAGCCGCAGAAGCGCCCTTTTCTGGATGTCAGGCGGAAACAGTTTCGACTGCTTTCCCCTATAGATCTTTTCCGTCTCTTTGTTTGCAAAAGAGCTGATCATTGGAATAGTATAAACAATATGTTTATGCTGTCAATGCTTATCCGAGCTCGATTGATAGTTGGCACCAGGCGGAAACTTATTTAAGATGCCGGTAAACGAAAAAATCGCCAAATCCAGCGCGCGAATTTGGCGATTTAGCTAATTACTAACTGCTTAAAATCAGGACGAAATATTTTACCCCCAGAGCACCAGCCCCCGGTCGTACACCGTCCCGAGCTCGGGATGGCGCGGCATCACCCGCAGCAGGAAGCCGTGGCGGCCGCAGAAACGGCACTCCAGCTCACCGCCGAAATGCCCGCTCCACTCGGGCTCGCCGTTCGGCTCAAGCGGGACGATCTCGCCCCCCATGATGGTGCCGCGCGAGTCGAGCACGCCGAAATAGACCTCCACCGCGATCTCGGAAAGCGGTATCTCGCCCGCCGTGATCCTCACCTTGATGGGGAGCCGGTCCCCGACCGTCACCTCGCGCCCGATCTCCGCCTCCACCGCGTCGATGGAGAGCTGCCCCCAGAGCCCGTGCAGCCGCTCCTTCCAGCGCGCCAGCTCCACGGCGAGCCTAAGCCCGTCCCGATTCAGCCGCTCCCAGTGCTCGAAGGCGGGGAGGTAGCAGCGCCTGGTGTACTCCCGCACCATGCGGTCCGTGCTGAAGACAGGACAAAGCGTCTGCAGCGAGGCCTTCATGCAGGCGGTCCACCCCCTCGGTATGCCGTCCACGTCCCGGTCGTAGAAAAGCGGGACGATCTCCTTCTCCAGTAGGTCGTAGATGGCCCGGCTCTCCACTTCGTTCTGGTAGCCCAGGTCGTCGTACACCTCGCCGCGCCCGATGGCCCAGCCGTTGTTGCCCCGGTACCCCTCGCACCACCAGCCGTCCAGGATGCTCAGATTGAGCCCCCCGTTGAACGCCACCTTCATGCCGGAGGTGCCGCTCGCCTCCAGGGGCCTAAGCGGGGTGTTGAGCCAGACGTCCACCCCGCGCACCAGGTGGCGCGCTACGGAGATGTCGTAGTCCTCGAGAAAGACGATGCGGCGCCGGAAGCGCTCCTGGTGCGAGAGCTGCACGATCTGCCGGATCAGCTCCTTCCCCTGGTGGTCCGCCGGGTGCGCCTTGCCGGCGAAGACGATCTGCACCGGCCGGCTCGGGTTGTTGAGGATCGCCGCCAGCCGCTCCTTGTCCTGCAAAAGGAGGGTGCCGCGTTTGTAGGTGGCGAACCGGCGGGCAAAGCCGATAGTGAGGATCTCCGGGTCGAGCACGTCGGCCGCGTTGGCGATGTCCTTGGCGCTCGCCTCCAGCGCGCTCAGCTGCCCCTTGAGGCTTCGGCGGGCGTAGTCCACCAGCCGTGCCGTGCCGCGCCGGTGGGTTCTCCAGAGCTCGGCGTCGGGAATCCGGGAGACCTTGCGCCAGAGCTGCTCGGCGCCCTGCTCCTCGATCCAGCGGGTGCCGAGGTAGCGGGTCAAAAGTCCGGTCATCTCCTCGGAGAGCCAGCTCTTCTGGTGCACGCCGTTGGTGACGGAGGTGAGCGGCAGCTGCTCCTCCGGGAGGTCTGGCCAGACGTCCGCCCACATCTTGCGGGACACCTCGCCGTGCAATTCGCTCACCCCGTTGGAGTGCCCGGAAAGCTTCATGGCGAGCACCGCCATGCAGAAGCTCTCGTTGGCGCTTCCGGGGTTCTGCATGCCGAGCGCCAGGAACTCGTCGCGCGAGAGCCCCAGGCAGCGGTAATAGCGCCCCAGGTACTTCTCCAGGAGATCCGGCGGGAAATGGTCGATCCCCGCCTCGACCGGGGTGTGGGTGGTGAAGACGTTCCCCCCCCGCACCGCCTCCAGCGCCTCCCCGAAGGAGAGCCGCTCCTCCTCCATCAGGATGCGGATGCGCTCCAGCGCCAGGAAGGCGGCGTGCCCCTCGTTCATGTGGCACACGTTGGGCTCCAGGCCGAGGAGCCTCAGCGCCCTGATCCCGCCGATGGCGAGCAGGATCTCCTGGCGGATCCTCATCTCCTGGTCGCCGCCGTAGAGCCTGGTGGTGATCTCACGGTCGGCGGGCGCGTTCGCCTCCAGGTTGGTGTCCAAAAGGTAGAGGCAGACCCTTCCCACCTGCACCCGCCAGATCTGCACCTTGACGCTCTTCCCGGCCAGATCGAGCTCCAGGCAGACCGGCTTTCCGGCCGGGTCCTTCTCCAGATGCAGCGGCATGTTGTAGAAGTCGTTCTCCGGGTAGATCTCCTGCTGCCACCCCTCCAGGTTCAGGTACTGGCGGAAGTAGCCCTGCCGGTACAGGAGCCCCACACCGACCAGCGGCAGTCCCAGGTCGCTGGCGGACTTCAGGTGGTCACCGGCCAGGATCCCCAGGCCCCCGGAGTAGATGGGGAGCGACTCGTGCAGGCCGAACTCCATGGAGAAGTAGGCGATGCGCGCCCCGGGGTTGCCGTGGCGCTGGTACCAGGTCGGCGAGGTGAGGTACTCGTTGAGGCTCTCCTCCACCTGCGCCAGGTGGGACATGAACCCCTCGTCCGCCATCAGGCTCTCCAGGGTCGCCTGCTGCAGGCTGCCGAGCATCTCCAGGGGATTGTGGCGCGTCATCCGCCAAAGTTCCGGGTCAAGCCGCCGGAACAGGCCGATGGCGTCGGCCTCCCAGCTCCACCAGAGGTTGTAGGCGATCCGGGCCAGCCCGGCCAGTTCATTCGGGAGGGAAGGGACTACGGTGAAGCGGTGTAGCGTCGTGTTCAGGTTCATGACGCACTCCTGAGGTTACTCCGGCTTGCCGATGCCGAACTTCTCAAGCCGGTATTGTAGGGTTTTATAGCTCATGCCGAGCAGGGGCGCCGCCTTGCTGATCACCCATTCGGCGCGCTGCATCGCCTTGATGATCAAATCGCGCTCCAGCTCATCGATGGAAATGCCTTCCGCGGGAAACTCGAAGCGGAGGCTTCCCGCCTGTGATGCTTCGTGGTGCACCTCGGCCGGCAGGTCCTCGGGCTGGATGTAGTCGCTCTCGGCCATCAGCACGCCGCGCTCGATGACCGACTCCAGCTGCCGGACGTTCCCCGGCCAGCCGTACTCCAGCAGGATTTTCAGCGCCGGCTTGCCGATCCCCTTGAGCGGAATGCCGCAGGAAGCGGAGTACTTCTTCAGGAAGAAGTTGGCCAGGGTGACGATGTCGTTGCCCCGCTCGCGCAAGGGGGGGAGCGTGATCCTGATGACGTTCAGCCGGTAGAAGAGGTCCTCGCGGAAGGCCCCCTTCTTGGTCTCCTGCTCCAGGTCCTTGTTAGTCGCCGAGATGATGCGGACGTCGACCGGGATGTTGATCTTGCCACCGACCCTCCGGATCTCCTTCTCCTGGATGGCCCGCAGCAGTTTGGCCTGCATGGCGATGTTCATCTCGCCGATCTCGTCCAGGAAGACCGTGCCCCCCTCGGCGGCCTCGAAAAGGCCGATCTCCCGGGTGCCGGCCCCGGTGAAGGACCCCTTCTCGTGGCCGAACAGCTCGCTCTCCATGAGAGAGTCGGGGATCGCCGCGCAGTTGATGGCGAAAAACGCCTTGTCCTTCCTGGGGCTCCCGTCGTGGATGGCGCGCGCCACCAGTTCCTTGCCGGTGCCCGACTCGCCGTAGATCAGCACCGTCGTCGAGGTCGGCGCGATCTTGTTGATCATCCTGACCACTTCCATCATCTTGGGGTGGTCGCCGATCATGCCGGAGAGTGGCCTGATCTCCGCGAGTTTGCGGTGCAGCACGCGGTTTTCCTTGAGGAGCATGATGTGCTCGAAGGCGCGCTGCAGGGTGAGGATCAGGTCGTCGCGCTCCAGGGGCTTCTCCAGATAATCGAAGGCCCCTTTCTTCATTGCTTCCACGGCGGAGTCGACCGTGCCGTGGGCGGTCATCATCACCACGCACTGCTTGGGGCTCTCAGCGAGGACGCGCTCCATCAGCTCCATGCCGGACATTCCCTGCATTTTCAGGTCGGTGAGCAGCAGGTCGAACTCCCCGCTTTCCAGCTCCTGCAGCGCCTCCCGTGCCCCGGGCACCGCCAGGATGCGGTAGCCTTCCTTGCCAAGTATAGCGGAAAGTATGTCCCTTTGCCCTTTTTCGTCGTCAACTATCAGGATGCTGCCGGTCATCGGAACTCCCAAGAAACAGGTTTAGGTAAGAAACAGGTTAAGGTTGAGGTTAAGGTTAAGAGACAGGTTGAGGTTGAGGTTGAGGTTGAGGTTAAGTAACGTCGGGCCGATCCGGTTGAGATTAAGGTCTTTCCTAAACCTAAACCTCAACCTCGACCTGTTTTTGCAGGTCTTTCCTTGACCTTAACCTCAACCTTAAACTGTTTTTTGCATGGGGAGCCGCACCGTGAAGCTGGTCCCTTCGCCCGGCAGGCTGCGCACCTCAAGCCCGCCGCCGTGCTCCTTGATGATGCGCTCCGTGATGGCGAGTCCCAGGCCGATGCCCGCCTCCTTGGTGGTGAAATAGGGCTGGAACACCTTCTCCAAGTCCTGCGGCTCGATCCCTATACCCTGGTCGCTGAAGGTGAGCAGGAATTGCCCCGCCTCGGTGTCGAGGCCCGCTCCCAGGGTGATCTTACCGCCGTCCGGCATGGCCTGCGCCGCGTTGGTGATGAAGTTGCACAGGCAGTTACGCATCAGCTCCGGGTCCACCAGCATGGGGGGCAGGCTCTCGGGAATCTCCCGGATTACCTCGATGTGGCTCTCGTTCAGCTTGTCCTGCAGAAGCGGCATCGCCTTGTTGATCAGGTCCGGATATTTTACCAGCTGCAGCCGGAGTTTCAGCGGCCGGCCGTAGTTCATGAAATTAAGCACCATGTAGTTGGCCTTGCGCACCTCTTCCTTGATGTTGTCGGCGATCGACTCCAGCTCCGCGCCCCTTCCCCCGCAGGCCGGCAGGAGCTCGCTCTTCAGGTGGTCGATGGCGAGGCTTATGTAGTTCAGGGGGTTCCTGATCTCGTGGGCGATGCCGGCGGCGAGCTGCCCCACCTTGGAGAGATGCTCCGCCTCGTAGAGCCTCTTTTCCAGCTGTTCCTTCTCTTTGAGCTTCTCGACCATCTCGTTAAGGTTCTCGGCCAATTCGCCGATCTCGTCGGAGCTCTCCACGTCAAAGGTGACGCTCAGGTCCCCCTCCGAGACGTCCTTCACCCCGGTGGCGAGCCGGTGAATCGGGTAGGTATACTTGCGCGCCAGGAAGATGGTGAGGAACATGCCGATGACGAACACCAGGCTGGTGGCGACCAGCCTTCTCACGAAGTTGGCGTGCTGGATGTCCCGTATGTTGTCCAAAAGGATGTTCACCTGAACGTAGCCCAGCTGTTCGTCTCCAACGATGACCGGGACCACCAGGTCGTAGGGCTTCAGCGATATGCTGGAATCAACACCGCGGCGCGAGGCCTTGAGCCCCTTCTCCAGCTTCTTGATCTCCCGCTTCTTGCCGACCTGAGCGGGGTCGGAGGAGTTGATGATCTCCCCCTCGTTGTTAATGATGTTGATCTGGCTGATCCCCTTGTTGCGCGCCTGCTGCAGGTACTCCTTTAGTCGGGACGACTCTACGTCCGTTTCCGACGTGAGGTCCTCGACGCTCAGCTGGATTGCCTTCGACACCACGGTGGAACTCTCTTGTATCTCCTGCACCAAATCGTTCTGGCTGTACTGGTTCAACACGAAGAGGATCAGCATGGCGATGATGAGCATGGAGAGCATGATCATCACCAGTTTGGTATTCAGTTTCATTGCGGCACAACCTTGTTTATGAAAGAATTCCCACTAAGTTTGCAAGTATACAACAGCCCTGGCTGCGAGACAAGTCGTATGTCTTTTGCCGCTTCGGCGGGTGGCGAGCGGCCCGAATTAAATGGCTTCCATTGGCGACTGCCAACTGGTATGATGCGCTTGCTTGCGTACTTCAGCCCTGCCGGTGCAGGGAATACGGGAGGATGAATGAGCTACATCGTCGGCAGGATACCTGGGGAAGTGCGCATCGACCCGGATGCGGGGGGGCAGGAACGCCAGCGCAAGCGGGAGAGGCCGGCACGCAAAGCGGGCGGCAAGGACAGCGTCAGCATCTCGGATGAAGCAAGGACGCGCAGCGTCTCGCAGCAGGACGTCGAGGACGCCGAATAACCTCAGGGCTCAACTGGTGAAGAGCTTCCGGTAAAGGGCCTCAAGTCTCAACTGGTGAAGAGCTCGCGGTCCTTTTCAAAGGCGTCCAGGAAGATCTCCATGATCTTGTCGACCTTATCCTGGGAGAGCTGCAGCAGCTGCCCCGCCTTCGAGCCGGCCAGATCCAGATCCTCCTGCGGGGTGCGGGAGCCGATGCCGAGCTTCAGACAGAACTGGTCGGCGAGTGAGGCGACCGCGGTGAGGTTCACCACCGCCGGAGAATCCTCCACGCTGAACTCCATCTTATGGTGCTGCAGGATCGCGGTGGTGAGCACCTCCGGAAGGTTCCACTTCTTGATCACGTAGGCACCTACCTCGTCATGGCTAAACGGGTAGACAGTGCGCTCCGCGTCCCCGAAGGAAATCCCCTCGTTGTAACAGTGCTGCATGACCTCCTGAAATTTCACCCGGTCCAGCGAATTCATGATGATCTTGCCGATATCGTGGAACAGTCCGGCCAGGAAGGCTTCCTCTTCGTTGGCGGCTCGGGTCTGCTTGGCGATAATCCGCGCGGCGAGCCCAGCGGCAAAGGAATGTTCCCAGAGCATCTTCTCGGTCAGGCCGTAGGGTTTGTAGACCTGCTTCACGGAGGCGGCCACCACCAGGCTGCGCAGGGTACTGAAGCCGAGCACGACGATGGCGCTGGAGAGTGTCTGAATCTGCCGCTGGCAGCCGTAGAAGGAGGAGTTCGATATCTTCAGGACGCGGGCGGCAACCGCCGGGTCGGAAGCGACGACCTTCGCCAGTTCCTCGGCGGTGGCCTGCTCGCTCTCGATGAGCTGCATCACCTTGATCGCCACGACCGGGATGGTCGGGAGATCCGCGGCGGTCATGATGGCGGTTTCCAGTTCTTTGTTCATGCGGATCATTCCTTCCGATACACCGGGAAAGTAGCTGGCACAGGATATAAGTATATCAGATCGTTAGCTTATAACAAGAGGGGATTTAATGATTGAAAGGGTGGACAGGGCGGGCTATACTGAGCAAAAATTAGGGAAACAGGTTCCATAGTGATTATAAAAAGTACCGAATTCATTAAGAGTGCTACCCGGCCCGCTCATTACCCCGAAGGTGACCTGCCGGAAATCGCCTTCGCCGGGCGCTCCAACGTGGGGAAATCGTCGCTGGTAAACGTGCTGGTGAACCGAAAGAACCTGGTGCGCACCAGCTCCACGCCGGGGCGCACCCAGCTGATCAATTTTTTCCAGGTGAACGACGACTTTATGCTGGTGGACCTTCCGGGGTATGGCTACGCCAAGGTCCCGCTGGCCGTTAAGAAGGACTGGCGGCCCATGATGGAGACCTACCTTTCCAAGAGGAGGAATCTGCGGGGTGTCGTGCTGATCCTCGACATACGCAGGGTCCCGGTGGAGGAGGACCTGCAGATGCTCGCCTGGCTGCGTGCCTTCTCCATCGCCCCCATCATCGTGATCACCAAGTGCGACAAGGTTTCCAAGAACGAGCGGGCCAAGCAGAGCGCCATTATCATGGCGCGCATGGGGCTGGAAAAAGGGGACCTCAATTTCTTCTCCGCCCTCTCCAAAGAGGGGAAGGACGGCATCTGGGTGCGCATCGACGCGTTACTGGCACAGGCGAAAGCCTTGCCCGAGGCGGCCGAGCCGGCGCAGGGCGAAGAGGCCGCCGGTGCGGAGCCGATGGACGAAGCCCAGCTTCCGTAGGGGCGAATCATCATTCGCCCGGGTGAGCGAAAGTTTGACAGGTTATCGGTTGACATTCGCCCAACCCTCTGTTAGAAACATGCTTAACTATAGATAGTTATCGTCCGGGTGCCCCGAGAGGGGTTAAAAGGGAAGAGGGTGTAAATCCCTCGCTGTCCCGCAACTGTGAACGGTTATGAAAGCCGCAACAACGCCACTGAGAGTATCGGGAAGGCGCGGTGAGTAAGTAGACCCGTGAGTCAGGAAACCTGCCAGGATGTACGCTTATTGGAACCTCCGTGGTAGAGGGGCTAAAGCCAGAATCGATGTCGTTTCCGATTTTTGACCCGCCTTCCATTGGAAGGGGGGTTTTTTTATGTCAAAAGTCACCCTGGTGACGGGAGGGGCGCGCAGCGGCAAGAGCCGTTTCGCGGAAAAGCTGGCCGAGGGGTACGCGCCGCTACGCGGCTATCTTGCCACCGGACAGGCCGGCGACGCCGAAATGACCGAGCGGATCGCCCGGCACCGCGGCAGGCGCGGAGACGAGTGGGAGACCGTGGAGGAGCCGCTGGAGCTGAGCGGGGCCATCGCCCGGGTCGACGGAGTTTACACGGTGCTCCTGCTCGACTGCATCACCCTTTGGCTGTCGAACCTGCTGTTCCACTGCGAGGGTGGCGCCGCCGAGGCGCTGCAGCGCGTGGTGGGCTTCACGGAGAGCTTCGGGACCTTGAAATCGCCGCTCATCATCGTCACCAACGAGGTCGGCATGGGGATCGTGCCGGAGCACCCGCTGTCCAGGAGCTTCCGGGACCTGGCGGGTGAGGCGAACGAGCTGATCGCGGCCAGAGCCGACGAGGTGTACGTCACCATTTCCGGGCTGCCGCTCAGGCTGAAACCATAAAAACTGGCCTGGGCTGTTGTATCAGTCGGATCGGTCGGATCCGACCGATCGGTCCGATGCAGGCCAGAGCAGTTGAAGAGAAAGCTAATGGCGAAACGCTACCAAAAACAGGAGACCACCATGCAGCTGCTAGACCGCACCCTTGCCAAGATCCAGCCGGTTGACGAAGCCTTCCTCGCCCAGGCGCAGGCGAAGCTGGACAACAAGACCAAGCCGCAGGGCTCACTCGGCCTGCTGGAGGAGATGGCTCGCAGGTTCGCCGCCATCAACGAGAACTTGAGCCCCAAACTGGGCCCCAAGGTGATCTTCACCTTCGCCGGAGACCACGGCATCGTGGAGGAAGGAGTCTCCCTGTTCCCGAAGGAAGTCACCCCGCAGATGGTGCTCAACTTCTTGCGCGGGGGCGCGGGCGTTAACGTGCTGGCGCGCCACGTCGGCGCGGAGGTGCGGGTGGTGGACATCGGGGTGGACTACGACTTCGAACCGGCCCCGGGCCTGATCATCAAGAAGATCGCCAAGGGGACCCGCAACTTCGCCAAGGAAAGCGCCATGACCCGGGACGAGGCGGTCGCGGCAATGGAGGTCGGCATCGCCCTCGCCGACCAGGCAAAGAGCGAAGGGGTCTCCATGATCGGCACCGGAGAGATGGGGATCGGTAACACGTCGCCCTCCTCGGCGATCATCGCGGCTTTCTCCAAGTGCTCCGTCCGCGAGGTGACCCACCGCGGCACCGGGATCAACGACTCCGTGCTGGAGCACAAGATCGCCGTCATCGAGGCGGGGCTCGCCCTGAACCGCCCCAACCCCGAGGACCCGCTTGACGTGCTCGCCAAGGTGGGCGGACTGGAGATCGCGGGGATTGCCGGCCTGGTGCTGGGCGCCGCAGCCAACCGGATTCCGGTGGTTGTGGACGGCTTCATTTCCACCGCGGGCGCCCTGATCGCCTGTGAGATGCACCCCCACGTCAAGGATTACCTGTTCGCGGCGCACTCCTCCGTGGAGATCGGCCACCGGATGATGCTGGAGCGGATCGGGGTCGCACCGATCCTCGACCTCCAGCTGCGCCTGGGAGAAGGGACCGGCGCGGCACTCGCCATGGGCCTCATCGAGGCGGCGGTCAAGGTGCTCAACGAGATGGCGACCTTCGCCGAGGCCGGAGTGGCCGAGGGGTAGCGCGGTGCTCAGCGGAGTGACCCTCACATGAGACTTTTCCTGGTCGCGTTCCAGTTCCTGACCATCGTCCCGCTCCCGTTCGCGATCCGCTGCGAGGAGGAGGACCTGGGGCGCTCCATGACCTATTTCCCCCTGGTGGGCCTCGCCATCGGCGCGCTTTTGGCCGGGGCCGACTTCCTGCTGGCGCCGCTTTTGCCGCGGGGCGTGGGCGATCTGATCCTGATCGCACTGCTCTCGGTCGTCACGGGCGGGCTCCACCTGGACGGGCTTTCCGACGTCTGCGATGGTCTGGCAGCGCGGGGCTCGCGGGAGCGCTTTCTCGACGTTATGAAGGATTCCCGGGTGGGGGCGGTCGGAGCCGTGGCCCTCGTGCTCGGGCTCGGGCTCAAGTACCAGGCGCTCCTGGCGGTTCCGCTGCAGTACAAGCGGGAGGTGCTGCTGTTCTTTCCGATGGCCGCCCGTTTTGCCCAGGTGCAGATGACGGTGGGAGCCACCAGGGCGCGCAAGGATGGGCTCGGCTCGGCCTTCATCGGGGGCGCCGGTCTGCCTCAGTTCGTGCTCTCCTACTCGGTCACCCTGGGCGCCGGCTACTGGCTCCTTGGGATGAACGGGATCTACTGTGCGCTGCTCCTGTACCTTTTGACCTGGGGGATCAAATCCTGGTCCCACAAAAGGCTGGGCGGCGTCACCGGGGACGTGATCGGCTGCGCCAGCGAACTGAACGAAATCACCAGCCTTTTGCTGTTGTTGGCGCTGTTTCGCCAGGGCTGGCAAGCCTTTTAGGAGAATTCATGACGAAGAAGACCCGCATCCATCTGATCCGGCACGGGGAAGTGGAGAGGCAGTGCTACAACGGCCAGTTTGATGTGGCGCTGACGCCGCGGGGCGTGGACCAGTACCATGCGCTCAAGCCGCGCCTACAACCGGGGAGGATCAGCGCCTGCTATACGAGCGACCTGTCCCGGACGGTGCAGGGCGGGGAGATCCTGGGCGCCCATCTCGGCATAAAGCCGGTCGCGTTGCGGCAGCTGAGAGAGCTGAACTGCGGTGCCTGGGAGGGACTTTCCCTGTCCCAGGTCCAGTCGGAGCGTCCCGATGAGTGGGCGGGGCGGCTCGCCGACCTGGTGAACTTTCGCGCCCCGGGCGGTGAAAATATCCGTGACCTCGCCGCCCGCGTGCTTCCGGCGCTGGTGGAGATCGTGGAGCGGCATCGCGGCGAAGAGGTCCTGGTGGTGGCCCATGGCGGGGTGAACCGGGTGATCCTGCTGGACGCCATCGGCGCGCCCCTCGCGTCCATGTTCAGCATCGAGCAGAAATACTGCGCCATGAACCTCATCGATTACTATGTCGACGGCAACCGGGTGGTGGAACTTATCAACGGGTAGATACTTCATGAAGTGCATCGTCATCGCAGCGCCCCATAGCGGCTCCGGCAAGACCACCCTGACGCTCGGCATCATGGACGCCCTGAAAAGGCGCGCCCTCAGGGTGGCGCCCTTCAAGGTGGGCCCGGACTTCATCGATCCCGGTTACCACCGGCTGGTGACCGGCACCGCTTCGGTGAACCTGGACGGCTGGATGTGCGGCCTTCGTTTCGTGCGCGACAGCTTCGCCCATCACGCGGCCGGGGCCGATGTCGCGGTGATCGAAGGCGTCATGGGGCTCTTCGATGGGATCGACGGGGTATCCGAGGCGGGCAGCACGGCGGAGATCGCCAAGGCGCTCGCGGCCCCGGTGCTCCTGGTGGTGGACGCGCGCAGCCAGGCGCGCAGCGCAGCCGCGCTGGTGCACGGCTTTGCCAGCTTTGATCCCGGCGTGAAAATCGCCGGGGTTATCTTCAATAACGTGGCGAGTGCGAACCATGAGCGAATACTGCGCGAGGCGCTGGCAGCCAGTGCCCCGGAAATAGCGCTGATCGGCTGTCTCCCGAAGGACTCGGAGCTGGCCATTCCCTCGCGCCACCTGGGGCTGACGACGGCGGAGGAAAATCCGCTTTCAGCAGAGTTCCTCCGTCATCTGGGGGAGGTCATCGACCGCCACTTGGATCTGGATGCGATCCTGGCCATAGCCGGCAGCACGGCTGTTCTCTCGGGCTTGATCCCTGAGGCGGGCCCTCGGACGGAAGCCGTAGGAGCGTCCGCCGAGACGCGAAACTCGGGACAGGAATATTGCTCGCACCACGAAGCCTGCGAACGCAACGAGGCCGAAGCTCCGACGTTAGATGTGGTCGCTGGAATGGGCCGGGCCGCAGACCGGATTCGGATCGCGGTCGCCCGGGACGCGGCCTTTTGTTTTGTCTATGAGGATAACCTCCGGCTTTTGAGAGAGCAGGGTGCCGAGTTGTGCAGCTTCTCTCCCCTTGCCGATGCCGCCTTGCCGGACGGGATTTCGGGGATATATCTCCCCGGTGGTTACCCGGAACTCTTTGCGGAAAAGCTGGCCGAAAACACCACCCTCATGGATGGCATTCGGGGCGCCGTCGAGGCCGGCATGCCGGTATATGCCGAGTGCGGCGGCTTCATCTATCTGACTCGCGGCGTTGCCGGAGCAGGGGCGACCCACTCGCTGGTCGGGATCTTTCCCGTGGAGACCCGCATGCTCCCCAGGCGCAAAGCGCTCGGCTACCGTGAGGTCGAACTGACGGGGGAGAGTGTCATCGGCGGCAAGGGAACGCGCGCCCGGGGGCACGAGTTCCACTACTCGGAAATGCAGGAAATGCCCGGTGAGGTGGAGCGGCTCTACCGGGTCAGCAAGAAGGGGCTCCCCCTGGGGCTGGAGGGATACCGCTACCGGAATTGCCTCGCCTCCTACATACATCTTCATTTCGGAGGCTCACCAGAGATCGCCGACAGCTTTGTGGAACACTGCAGGGAATACCGAACAAGGAGCAGCATTTGAAAACTCAGATTGAACTGGCACGCGAGGGTGTAATTACCCCGCAGATGGCGACGGTGGCGGCGGACGAAGGTGTGACTGCGGAATACGTCAGGGAGAAAGTGGCGCAGGGGCGCATCGTTATCCCCTGGAACCGGATCAGGAATCCGCGCGTGGCGGGCATCGGCGAGGGGATGAGGACCAAGGTGAACGCCTCCATCGGCACCTCCTCGGACATCATCGACTATGCTGCCGAGGTGCGTAAGGGTCTGGCAGCCATGGAAAGCGGCGCGGATACCCTCATGGAGCTCTCGGTTGGTGGCGACCTGGACCGGGTGCGGCGCGAGGTGATCGCGGCAGTCGATCTGCCCGTGGGAAACGTGCCGCTCTACCAAGCGTTTTGCGAGGCGGCGCGCAAATACGGCGACCCCAACAAGCTGGACGAAAAGATGCTCTTCGACATCATCGAGCGCCAGTGCGCCGACGGCATGTCCTTCATGGCGGTGCATTGCGGCATCAACCTATACACTCTGGAGCGCCTGAGAAAGCAGGGCTACCGCTACGGCGGCCTGGTCTCCAAGGGCGGGGTGAGCATGGCGGCCTGGATGATGGCCAATGGCAAAGAGAACCCGCTTTACGAGAAATTCGACCGGGTGGTGGAGATATTGAAGCGCTACGACACGGTGCTCTCCCTGGGTAACGGGCTGCGCGCCGGCGCCATCCACGACTCCAGCGACCGGGCCCAGATTCAGGAGCTGCTGATCAACTGCGAGCTCGCCGAAATCGGACGGGAGATGGGTTGCCAGATGCTGGTGGAAGGCCCCGGGCACGTGCCGCTCGACGAGATCGAGGGGAACATCAAACTGCAAAAGCGCATGAGCGGCGGCGCGCCGTACTACATGCTGGGACCGATCGCCACCGACGTGGCGCCCGGCTTCGACCACATCACTGCGGCGATCGGCGCCGCGCAGTCTTCGCGCTTCGGCGCCGACCTGATCTGCTACATCACCCCCGCAGAGCACCTGGCGCTTCCCAATGAGGATGATGTGCGGCTCGGCGTAAAGGCTGCAAAGATCGCAGCCTACATCGGCGACATGAACAAGTACCCGGAGAAGGGGCGTCAGCGCGACAAGGAAATGAGCAAGGCGCGGCGCGACCTCAACTGGGAGCGTCAGTTCGAGCTCGCCCTGTATCCCGAGGACGCGGCTGCCATCAGGAGGAGCCGCACGCCCGAGGACGAGAAGACCTGTACCATGTGCGGTGATTTCTGCGCCTCCCAGGGCGCCAGCAAGCTTTTCGCCTGCGACCTGCGCGGCGACAAAATCTGACGGCAAGCCAAAAGGTTGGTTTTTAGCAGTGTCCCCCCTGCAAGGCAGGGGGGAAGGCTCGCGCAGCGAGACAGGGGGGTATTTGCCCCGGCAAACACTCCCCTGCTTCACTACGTTCAGCTTCCCCCCTATTTCATAGGGGGGACAAACAAAGTTCCCGCTCCCGGAGGGGGGAGGGCATGGGAGGGGGCTTGGCCAGACCGGAGCCGCTTCCCACCGCGCAGCCAGATCGAATATAGACAAATTATCAGGAGTTACCATGGGCAGGATACTTTGCCTCGCCGTCCTTTGCCTTTCCGTCGCCACACCGGCCTTCGCCATGCACATCTCCGAGGGGATACTGCCGTTTTCCTGGGCGGTCTTCTGGTACCTGGCGGCGCTACCCTTCGTGGCGCTTGGCGCGAGGCGCCTCAATACCCTGGCCAGAGAGGACCTCTCGCTCAAGCCCCTGGTAGGTCTGCTGGCTGCCGTCGTCTTCATCATTTCCTGCATGCCGATCCCGGTGCCGACCGCCGGGACCTGCTCGCACCCCTGCGGCACCGGTGTCGCAGCGATCCTGGTCGGCCCGCTGGTCAGCGTGGTCATCGCGGCGGTGGCGCTGCTGATTCAGGCCCTCTTCCTAGCCCATGGCGGGCTTTCCACGCTGGGCGCCAACACCTTCTCCATGGGGGTGGTGGGCTCCTTCGTCGGCTGGCTGACCTTCCGTGGCGTGCGGAGCCTGGGAGGCGGGCTGGCGCTTTCAGGGTTCCTCGCCGGAATCCTGGCCGACTGGGGTACCTACGCCGCCACCTCCTTCATCCTCGCCGCCGGCATCCGTGGCGACGCGCCGCTGCTGCCGCTCTTTGGCAGGGTGGTTGTGGCCTTTATCCCGACCCAGCTCCCGCTCGGGATTCTTGAGGGTGTCATAACGGCCGGGATGGTTACGCTTTTGTACAAGAGACGTCCCGATCTGCTGGTCAGGATGAAAGTGATATCGGAACGGGAGTTGCCTAACCATGCCTAAACTGAGGAACAAGTATAAAATATTGCTGGTCCATATCGTCCTCCTCCCGACGCTGTATTTCGCGTTGTACTTCTTTTCCCTGGCACCCAAATCCTGGACCGGGGTCGACGAGGCCGTGGTGGAGAAGATCGCCAAGGAGCATGGGCGCGAGGCGGTGGCGCCGCTCATCGACCCGGGCTCCGGCGACCTGCTGCTCTTTGCTTTTTTAGTGGCAGGCGCGACCGGCGGCTTTGTCGCCGGATATTACTGGCGCGATCTCTTCAAAAAGAAGGTGTAGTCGTTTCCCGTCGATTCGGTGTCGCATGTCAGGGAGGAACGCCCCAATGCATCACGTCAGCCAACAGACCTTTGACTCCTCCCATTGGATGAGCCACGTCGACCCCAGGGTGAAACTCATGACCGCGCTGGCGCTGCTGGGGATGGTGATCAGCTGCCAGGGGATCGCCTTTCCTTTGTTGGTTTCCGTTTTGTCCTTTTCCCTCTGCCTGAGCCTCGGAATTTCGGCTAAGACCATGGCCATGCGCTTCTCCGAGCCGGTCTTCATCGCGGCGACGGTTCTGCTGCTGAAGCTTTTCTGTGCCGGAACGGTTCCTCTCTTTTCGCTTCACCTCGCCGGACTCGAACTGGTGGGGCACCGCGACGGCCTCATGGAAGGGCTGCACATCGTGAGTCGCATCGCCGGAGGGGTCACCGTGCTCGCCGTGGTCGGCTTCTCGACGCCGTTCACCGAGTTGATGGCGGCGCTCTCCTGGCTCAAGGTGCCGCAGGTGCTGGTCGATGTGGCGCTCTTTGCCTGGCGCTACCTGTTCCTGCTCCTGGAGGATGCCCAGGTGGTGTACCATGCCCAGAGAAACCGGCTGGGCTATGTCGGCTACCGGCGCGGGCTGCGCTCCTTCGGAACCCTGGCGGGCGTGCTGGTCATCAAGGCCTTCGACAACAGCCAGAGCATCACGACGGCCATGGTCCAGAGGGGGTATGACGGCGACATGCCGATGCTGCTCCATAAGCCGTTCGTGAGGGCTGAAGTCGTCTTTTCGCTCCTTTTCGTCGCCGGCATGGGTATACTCAGGGTCATCTGAAGCATCCTGTTTTAAAGGACTACCGTGAATCCCATTAGAATCTCCGTTAACCTGGAAAGTTTCAAATACCCCGATGGCACCATCGCCCTGTCCGATATCCATTTGGACGTGGCCAAGGGTGAATTCACCGGGATCCTCGGCTCCAACGGTTCGGGAAAAACCACCCTTTTAAAGATCATGGACGGACTCATCAAGGGGTACCAGGGCGAGGTCCTGCTGGACGGAGACAATGTACTGCGCCTGCACCCGCGCGACATCTACCGCAAGGTGGGTCTCGTGTTCCAGAACCCGGACGACCAGCTCTTCGCCAGCACGGTGTTCGAGGATACCGCCTTTGGCCCGCGCAACATGGGGTGCGCCGAGCCGGAAGTGCGCCAGCGGGTGGAGGCTGCCCTGGCAAGTGTCGACATGGCCGAATTCGGGGGCAAGGGAATCCATAACCTGAGCTACGGTCAGAAGAAGCGGGTCTGCATCGCGGGGCTCCTGGCCATGGGGCACGAGATACTGCTTCTGGACGAGCCGACTGCAGGGCTCGACCCGATGGGCGAATACCGGATGATGGAACTTTTGACCCGGCTCAACAAGGAGCAAGGCGTCACCATTGTCATGGCGACCCACAGCGTCGACCTGGTGCCGATCTTCCTGCATCGGCTCCATATTCTAAGCCACGGGAGGCTGGTCCGGGGCGGCACTCCCGAGGAGGTGTTCACGGCACCCGAGGAGCTGCAGCAGGTGAAGCTGCGCCTGCCCCATATCGCGGAGCTGATCTACAAGCTGAAGCACGAGGAGGGGATGCCCTTTCGCCGGATTCCACTCACTATCGGCGAGGCGAGACGTGAGATTGTGGAGGCGATGGGAAGATAGTTCGCCTCCCAGAAACAACATGAAGTCATGACGGAAAAGAATGGCCAAATTCGGGGGACTGAATTTGGCCATTCTTGCGTTCGTCCATCGTAAGCCCGGTCTGATGGTTAAAAAGATCAAAGCTTTTTTGACGCCACCCGCTTGCCATGCTAGACTATGCCATCCTGAGCGGATGCTCACAAAGCCGAGGAGAGAGAGGGGGGCGCATGAATACGATGGAAGACCAGGCAGTCAGCCTTGCGGAGAAGCACTGTCTGCCGTGTGAAAAAGGCGGATCTCCACTCTCAGATAACGAGGCCCAGCGCTACCTGGCTGGATTGACCGGTTGGGAAATCGAACATAATGCGATAACCAAAAAATTCGATTTCAAGAATTACTACCAGACCATGGCGTTCGTTAATGTGGTGGCGTGGATTGCCCACAGCGAAGGACACCACCCCGATATGGTTGTCTCGTACAACGCCTGCCGTGTCAGTTACACGACCCATGCTATTGGTGGCCTTTCGGAAAATGACTTTATCTGCGCAGCCAAGGTGGATGCTCTATTTGCCTCAAAACAAATCGGGCGCTGACGCTTGTAAGTGGGGGATGTCTATGAATGACTGGAACGTTGTCATAACGGTCTACGATGATGGCTACAACCAGGCCCGCAAGCTACTGGAGCGTCACGGCAAGGTCGACAGGACCGACTATTTCAACATCCTGCTGATGCAGACCGCAGATCCCCGGCAACTGCTGGACTCGTTGCAGGAGGAGGCTGACCGCGACCCGGACTCCATCAGGCCGCTCGCCAGGGTCATGCCGGTCGTGCAGACCTTCACCTTTCAGACCGCGGCCGACTTCGAGGCGAAGGCGCGCAAGGCGGTTTGGGACTGGCTGCCGGAACTCGGCGGCAAGAGCTTCCACCTGCGCATGCACCGCAGGGGATTCAAAGGGAAGCTCTCCAGTATGGACGAAGAGCGCTTCCTCGACACCTACCTGTTGGAGGCCCTGGAGATGGCCGGCACCGAGGGGGAGATCACCTTCGACGACCCGGACGCGATCCTCGCCCTGGAGACCGTCGGCCCGCGGGCCGGTCTCTCCCTTTGGACCCGCGAGGATCTAGAGCGCTATCCTCTGCTCCATCTCGACTGAAGGGAGTAGCTAATACCCCTGTTCGAGAACCTTTGCCTGTATCCGGCCGATCACTCCCGCGAGTTGCCCCATGTCGTCGGCGGAGTCACCCTCCACAAGCTTTATGTGGGTGACGTTCGCCGGCATTTCGCCGAAGGTCGGGTCGACCCCCATCCAGACTCCATCCAGATAGCTTTCATCCCAACTGTGGTAGAGGAATCCCTGCCCCGGCAGGTAAACAAGCCCCGACACGAAACGGGTGGGGATGCCTGCGCCGCGTGCCAGTGCTGCGAATAGTCTCGCGTGCGTCTGGCAATTTCCGCTGCGGCTTTTCAGGGTCTCCAATGGCGACTGTTTGTCGGTGATGGCCCCTTTGATCTCCTTGGCCACCCACTGTTCCAGGAGCTTCACCATCTGGGCAGGATTTTTCTCCGTGCCGACGATCTCGTCCTTTTTGGCAAGGATTTCTGGGCTGTCGCTCGGGAGCCGCTGGGCCGGTTCCAGGTCGGAGGCGGCTGGCCGCTCCCCGTTCGGCGCCTGGAAGGCGGGGTTCGGCATGGTGAAGCGGACCTTCCCGTCGGGAAGCCTGGTCGCCTGCTGCCCTTGGCCCTGCAGCAGGGGGTAATCAGGCGGAAAACCGGTGAACTCGACGACGAGCTTCTTCAGCTCGCCGGGGCGCTCCAGCGGCGGAGTGACCTTCACCAGGCTGAAATCGAGTGCCAGGTCGCTCTTTGAGAGCGCCGTGTCGGCCAGGTAGGCCTTGGCGCTGGCCTCGTCCTCCGCCAGGGTGACTACCAGGTCGTCCCGGACCGACTCCTTAAGGCTGTTTCCCTTGAGGTCGACCCAGATATCGTTGTCCACCATGGGGTAGAGGTTGTTCCTCAGGTGCATGACGGCGGTGGCCGGAGGGAGCGTCTCCGCCCCGATCACCTCGATTTTAATCTTCTTAACCTTGAGCGCCTCCAGGTCGAGCATGGGGACCTGGAGGCTTTTGCCGGCTGGCGTCCCCCGCATGAGTGGATAGAGGTTCAACGCCTGCGGCGGGAACACCGGTCCCTTCGACTTCAGGGTCCGCTCCTTCTTGCTCCCTCCCGACTCCACTGACACTTTGATCTCCTTGGGGGTGACCTCACCTTTGAGCGCCAGCGGGCTCCCGTCGATGCGGCTTTCCGAGGCAAAGGTCTTGATGGCGAGGTCGCGGCCGACCAGGTAGGACTCCTTGGTGGTGGCCTCGCGGGAAAACCCCATGACGCGCATCTTGACGCTTCCTTCCGAGTCGATCCGGTAACCGTCGCCCGACTCCGTGATGCTCAGGTGGGCAAACCCTACCCGCTCGCCGCTCAGGTTCACGCTGAACCAGCGCTCGCCGAGGGGTGGAGTTGCAAGCTTCGGGAGCTCCGCCGCTCGCAGGGAGAGCGGGGCGCAGAGCAGGAGCAGCGTTATCAGTAGCCGCAACGCGGCGGGGGAAACTAGCATCTATTTGGTGAAGATCGGCTCTGAGGCGTTTTCAGGCCGCTCTTCCCTCCGGTTGAGCCTGCGAAAGACGGCTATCAGTGTTTGCACATCCAGGTTCAGCTCCATGACTGCTCTCCTTTTCCGGGTAACATAGCTGCCCACTCGGGCCGGTTCAGGCCAGCCACTGGGCACAGTTGGTGTGGCGAGGCAGCGGCGCATCGCAGGCAGCGCACCAGGCCAGGATTCTCGACGGGGCGCGCTTACTCTCCTCATTTATGCTGATGTATAGCACAGCAGGTGCCGAGGGTGCAATCGCGGAGAGGCTGCCGGCGGCGGCCGGTCGGTCCCGGGGCGTTGCGTGGTGCTGTCCGCTTGCGCTCCGCGCCGGCCTTGCGAACGTTTCCCCTGCATCTGCGGAGCCGAAGCCGCTCCTGGATGAGGCCCGCGGGCCAGCTGAGGTGCGCGTAAACGACGGAAAGATAACTACTTGCGGCTTATCTAGCCCGGCGGTATACTATAAGCATAGATAAGAGTTGCGGAGGATCGTAGGATCCTCCTTCCCCTAGCTGACTTGCCCTCCTAGTCGCTAGGGTTTTTTTTGTCCGCCTATTCCCTCTCCCAAAGGGCGAGGGTGAGCTTGCCAAAGTTGTAACAGCGGAAAAACAACAACTCCTCCTAACGGCACCTATCTTTTTGAACCGACGATTGTGCCAATCGTTGCACAGTTGCTCCGGATCGGATACAATACTGCGATCTCCATCGTCCCCCTTGGATTAACCTGCTCGATATCAGCTTGAGGTCCCCATGTACCCCATCGTCACCCTTACCGATCAATGCCGTAAATGCTACTCGTGTGTCCGCAACTGCCCGGTCAAGGCGATCAAGGTGGAGAAAAGCTACACCGAGATCATTTTCGAGCGCTGTATCGGTTGCGGCAACTGCCTGAGCGCCTGCCCGCAGCACGCCAAGGTGATCGTGGACAACGTGGGGGTGACGGAGGCGCTGCTCGCCTCGAAGACCCCTGTCGTGGCGGTGCTCGGCTGCTCCTTCCCCGCCTTCTTCCACTATGCCTCTCCCGGGCAGCTCGCCGCCGGGATCAGGAAGCTCGGCTTTGCCGAGGTGCACGAGGGGGCCAGCGGGGTGGAGCTGATCGCCGGGGAGTACGTGCAGGCGATCCGCTCCAGCCAGCTGCCGCTCATCTCCTCCCACTGCCCGGCGGTCGTCGACCTGATCGAGCGCCATTACCCGCAGCTGATCCAGAACCTGGTCGGGGTGGTCACCCACATGGTCGCCATGGGGCGCTTCATCAAGCAGGCCCTGGGTCCCGAGGTGAAGGTCGTCTACATAAGCTCCTGCGTCGCCGGCAAGTTCGAGGTGCAGGCGGAGGAAACCCGCGGCGCCGTGGACGTGGTGCTCACCTACCGCGAACTGGAGTCCATCTTCAGGGCGCGCGGCATCGAGCTGGCGGCGCTGGACGACGCGCCGTTCGACGGCAAGGAGCCGCACCTGGGACGGATCTTCGCCCTCTCCCAGGGATCCTTCAAGGCCTTCGGCATAAAGACCGACCCCCTGGACACCGAGATCGTGACGGCGGAGGGGGAGGTGAACGTGATGGGGATCGTCAAGGATCTCGCCGCCGGGCGCATCAGCCCGAAGCTGGTGGACCTGCGCTTTTGCTACGACGGCTGCATCGGCGGTCCCGGCAGAAACGACGACCTCACCGAGTTCTCCCGGCGCAACCTGGTGATCTCCCACTTCAGGAAGAAGGCGGCCTACCGCAGCTCCCCGCACTACCTGGAGCAGGCGGGCGCCGTCCCGCTCTCGCGCACCTTCTCGGACAAGTTCGCCAAGCTCCCGATCCCCAAGGGGGGCGAGGTGAAGAAGATCCTGCAGGCGACCAACAAGTTCACCCAGAAGGACGAGCTCAACTGCCGCACCTGCGGCTACCGGACCTGCCGCGAGTACGCGGTCGCCGTGTTCCAGGGGCTCGCCGACCTGGAGATGTGCCTGCCCCACAACCTGCAGCAGCTGGAGGAGGAGCGCGGCAAGCTGATCCAGAAGTACGAGCTGGCGCAACGGGAGCTGGACCGGGAGTACGGCGACGAGTTCATCGTGGGCAAGGACACCAACACGCTGGAGGCGCTGGAGCAGATCAAGCAGGTGGGGCCGACGCCGACGACCGTCCTGGTGCGCGGCGAGTCCGGCACGGGGAAGGAACTGGCCGCCCGCGCCATCCACCGCTACAGCAAGAGAAACGACAAGCCGCTGGTGACAGTGAACTGCACCACCATCACCGATTCGCTGCTGGAAAGCGAGCTGTTCGGCCACAAGAAGGGCTCCTTCACCGGCGCCATCGCGGAGAAGAAGGGGCTCTTCGAGGCGGCGGACGGGGGTACCATCTTCCTGGACGAGATCGGGGACATCACCCCCAAGCTGCAGGGGGAACTGCTCCGGGTGCTGGACCTGGGCGAGGTGCGCCCGGTGGGCGGCACCCTTTCCAAGCGGGTCGACGTGCGCCTGATCGCGGCGACCAACAAGTCGCTGGAGGACGGCGTCCGGGACGGCTGGTTCCGCGAGGATCTCTACTACCGGCTGAACGTCTTCTCCATCACCATGCCGCCCCTGCGCACCCGTGCGGAATCCATCCCGCAACTGGCACACTACTTCCTTGAGAAGGCGCGCAACAAGCTGAACAAGAACATTATCGGCATCGAGGAGCGCGCCGTCAACGCCATGGTCAAGTACCCCTGGCCCGGCAACATCAGGGAGATGCAGAACGTCATCGAGCGGGCCGCGGTGCTCACCCACGACGAGATCATCAAGCTCGGCAACCTGCCGCTCGCCTTCGCCGAGAGCTACGCGGAGGACGGGGAGGACGTCATCGACCTGCGCTCGTTCAAAAAGGAGCGGGAGCCGCACGTCCTCAGGGTGGAGAAGAAGCTGATCCAGCGCTACCTGGCGGACGCGGGAGGCAATGTGTCAAAAGCGGCACAACTTGCCAACATACCGCGGCGCACCTTTTACCGCCTTTTGGACAAACATGGCCTGAAAGGACGCACAATCAGGGCGCGCGAGGAGGAACTGTCCGTCTGATGCACAGCTTCTGTGCCAGATAACGGACAAAATGATACAAATGGGTATATTTGGCGAATTTGTGCCAAAAGTGGCCCACTTTGTATACAGTAAATTATAACAAAGCCCTAATTGTTGATTTAAATGGTGTGTGATTTTAGCTACTTACTTCTGGGTGTGCGGATTTGGGGCGGTTGGCACGCATATAGCAATAGGTAGAGTAGTCCGGCACACTAACTAACCATCAATTATAGGGGGTAAGCACATGGGAAGAATGAGAGAGAATCCGAGGTACAACGTAATATCCATGAGGATCAGCGACGAGGAGCGTGAGACGCTTGAGATGATCATGGACACCACCAAGAAAAGCGTTTCCGATATCATGAGGGAAGCGATGGAATTGGTGAAGTCCAGGGCGTGCAGCGCAGGATTAGAAAAACAGGCGGCCTAGTAGGCCGCCTGCCCCGCCATCCAGCAAAAAAACGGCCGCGTTAAGCGGCCTTTTTTTATGCCCGTCATCTCCTAACCGTAGGAATAAAACCCCTTCTTACCGCCGCCTGCAGTCCTATTTCACCTTCCAGGTCGTCCCCTGGGCGCTGTCCAGCAGGATGATGCTCTTCTCCAGCAGCAGGTCCCTGATCTCGTCGCCCCTCTTGAAGTCCTTTGCCTTCCTGGCTTCACCGCGCTCGACGATGAGCCGCTCGATCTCCTCCACGGGGATCTCCATGTCCTGGGTCTTGCGGGCTTTGATCCGTTCCAGGAAGGAGGCGGGCTGGGAGTCGCAGACTCCGAGGGTCTGGGCGATGGTCGCCACCTCCTGCTTCACCCGCTGCAGCAGTTCGGTCGGGGCGCAGGGGAGCGCCTTGTTGATGGAGCGGACCAGGTCGAAGATGTGGCCCAGTGCCAGGGCCGTATTGAAGTCGTCGTCCATCGCCTCGCTGAAGCGTCCCGGCAGGGCAGCGCACTTCTCCTCCAGTTCCACGCACTCCTCGGAGGGGGCCGGTCCGGCGCCGGGCTGCAGCAGGCGCTCGTCAATCGCGGCCAGTGCGTTATAAATCCGCTCCAGTCCCAGTTCCGCGTCCTTCAGGTTCTGGTCCGAGAAGTCGATCGGCGAGCGGTAGTGGGCGGAGAGCAGGAAGAAGCGGAGCACCTCGGCGTCGTAGCGCTCCAGCACCTCCTTGATGGTGAAGAAGTTTCCCAGCGACTTGGACATCTTCTCGGCATTGATGTTCACGAAGCCGTTGTGCAGCCAGTATTTCACGAACGGCTTGCCCGTCGCGGCCTCGGCTTGGGCGATTTCGTTCTCGTGGTGCGGGAAGATCAGGTCCTTGCCGCCGCCGTGGATATCGAAGGTCTCCCCGAGGAACTTCATGCTCATGGCGGAGCACTCGATGTGCCAGCCCGGCCTGCCGTTACCCCAGGGCGACTCCCAGAAGGGCTCGCCAGGCTTGGCGCCCTTCCAGAGGGCGAAGTCCATGGGGTGGCGCTTGCGCTCGTCCACCTCGATGCGGGCTCCCGCCTGCATGTCCTCCAGGTTGCGCTTGGAGAGCTTCAGGTAGGAGTCGAATTTCTCGACGCAGAAGTTCACGTCCGAGCCGGACTGGTAGGCGAAGCCTCTTTCAATCAGCTTCTCGACCAGGGCGATGATCTCCGGGACGTTCTCGGTCGCCTTGGGCTGAAAGGTCGGCAGCTTGAGGGAGAGCCGCGCCATATCCTTGTCGAACTCGGCGATGAAGCGCTCCGAGACCTCCTGGAAGGGGACCCCTTCCCGGTTGGCCCGGTTGATGATCTTGTCGTCGATGTCCGTGTAGTTGCGGACGTAACTCACCTCGAGCCCCTTGGCGCCCAGGTAGCGGTAGATCATGTCGAAGACGACGTTGGCGCGGGCGTGGCCGATGTGGCAGTTGTCGTAGACGGTGACGCCGCAGACGTACATGCCGACCTTGCCGGGGTTGATCGGTACGAATTCCTCTTTGGAGCCGGACAGTGTGTTGTAGACGCGCAATGCCATGGGGAAGTCCTCTTAATAAAATCAAGAAATAGATAATCGCAATCGTTATTATCGTTCCCACGCTCCGGCGTGGGAATGCATCAGGGGACGCTCCCGCGTCCCGAAGCTCACGCGTCTCGTTGAGCTGCGTGGAGGGCATCCCGGTTACGCTACAGCGCTGCCTCCGGTGCCGGACGCTGGAGCGTCCTGAGATTTCCGTTCCCACGCGGGAGCGTGGGAACGATGCTAGGGCCCTGCCAGTTCATGCTAGCGCTTCTGCTCGCTCCAGGAGTCGCGCAGCGTCGCCGTCCTGTTGAAGACGGGGCGCCCCGGGCCGGCATCCTTGGAGTCGAGGTAGAAATATCCCAGGCGCTCGAACTGGAAGCGGTCTTCGGCGCTCGCGGCGGCCAGTGAGGGCTCCAGCTTGCACCCCGTGAGGGTCTCCACCGATTTCGGGTTGATGCTCTCGCGGTAATCGACCTCGTTCTTCCCGCCGGGGTTCGGCGTGGAGAAGAGCCGGTCGTAAAGCCGGACCTCGGCATCGACCGCGTGCTGAGCGGAGACCCAGTGGATGGTCCCCTTGATCTTCCTGCCGTCCGGCGCGGTCCCCCCGCGGGAGGCCGGCTCGTAGCTTGCGTGCAGCTCCACGATCTCGCCGCTGGCGTCCTTCACCACGGACTCGCAGCGCACGATGTAGGCGTAGCGCAGCCGCACCTCGCGCCCCGGGGCGAGCCGGAAGAACCCCTTGGAGGGCTCCTCCTGGAAGTCGTCGCGCTCGATGTAAACGGTCTTCGAGAAGGGGACCTTGCGAGTTCCCATGGCCGGGTCGCTGGGATGGTTGGCGGCGTCGAATTCCTCGCTCTCCCCCTCGGGATAGCCGTCGATGACCAGCTTGAGGGGGCGCAGCACAGCCATGACGCGCGGCGCCCGCAGGTTCAGGTCCTCGCGCACCGCTTCCTCCAGAATACCCATGTCGATGAAGCTGTCGGACTTGCCGACGCCGATGGTCTCGCAGAAGGCACGGATGGACTCCGGCGTGAAGCCGCGCCGCCTCAAGCCAACCAGGGTCGGCATGCGCGGGTCGTCCCAGCCGTCCACCAGCTTTTCCTGCACAAGTTCCAGCAGCTTCCTCTTGCTCATGACCGTGTAGCTCAAATTCAGGCGGGCGAACTCGATCTGCTGCGGGTGGCAGGGGAGCCCCAGCGCGTCCAGCACCCAGTCGTACAGCGGGCGGTGGTCCTCGAACTCCAGGGTGCAGATGGAGTGGGTGATCCCCTCGATGGAGTCGGAGATGCAGTGGGCGTAGTCGTACATCGGGTAGATGCACCAGGTGTCGCCGGTTCGGTGGTGCTCGACCTTCTTGATCCGGAAAATGACCGGGTCGCGCATGTTCACGTTGGGGGAGGCCATGTCGATCTTCAACCTGAGCACGTGGGCGCCGTCGGCGAACTCGCCGGCCCGCATGCGCGCGAAGAGGTCGAGGTTCTCCTGGACCGGGCGGCTGCGGTAGGGGCTTTCCTTGCCGGGTTCGTTCAGCGTGCCGCGGTAGCTGCGCATCTCCTCGGCGGAGAGGCTGTCCACGAAGGCGAGGTCCAGCTCGATGAGCCGGACCGCGTAGCGGTAGAAGTCCTCGAAATAGTCGGAGGCGTGGTGCAGGTGCTCACCCCAGTTAAAACCGAGCCACTGCACGTTCTCCTTGATGGAGTCCTCGTACTCGACCTCTTCCTTGGCGGGGTTGGTGTCGTCGAAGCGCAGGTGGCAACGGCCCAGGAAATCGCGGGCCAGGCCGAAGTTGAGGCAGATGGATTTCGCATGCCCTATGTGCAGGTAGCCGTTGGGTTCGGGCGGGAAGCGGGTGACGATCCCCGCGTGCTTGCCGCTCTTGAGGTCCTCGGTGACGATGTTCCTGATGAAATTGGTTCCCTTTTCGGGTGCCTGGGTCTCGGTGCTGGTCATAGATTGTCCCGGGTGCGGTGGGGCCATTCCCCCTTTCCGCTTGAATTTTTATTGAGTGTTACCGTTTTCTACTGAAGAAATACCGTGCCCGTAGCGCGGGAACCACTGGCCAGCGCCCTTTAGGCAACCCCACGCGCCCACCGGCGGTTCTCGCAGCCTCCACTATTTGGAGTGTCAGATCGGGTACCCTGCTCCAGGTTTGATTGTACGCTCCCAGGCTTTCGGCGGCAATGGCTAGCGTTTTTTCTCCAGCAGGGCGACTGCGTAGGCGGCGATCCCCTCGCCGCGTCCGGCGAAGCCTAATTCCTCGGTCGTGGTCGCCTTGACGTTCACCCGCTCCTCGTCGGTCGACAGAGCCCGGGCGATATTGAGCCTCATCTGGGGGATGAAGCTGGCGAGTTTGGGGCGCTGGGCCACAATGGTGGTGTCCACGTTGCCGATGCGGAACCCCTTGGCGTCGGCGAGGGCCATGACGTGGCGCAGCAGTTTGATGCTGTCGGCCCCTTTGTACGCCGGATCGGTGTCCGGGAAGTGCCGCCCGATATCGCCTTCCCCGATGGCGCCGAGGATGGCGTCCGAAAGGGCGTGCAGCAGCACGTCAGCGTCCGAGTGCCCGAGCAGACCCTTGGTGTGGGGGACATCGACGCCGCCCAGGATGAGCCTTCTGCCGGCAACCAGCTTGTGTACGTCGTAACCATTTCCAATCCGCATAGAACCCTCCCTTCTGGGTCAGATGATGCCATGAACAAGATGAATATTGAGGCTATTCCTGCAAAAACGCCTGCGCCAGTACCATGTCTTCGGGGGTGGTGATCTTGATGTTGCGGTAATCACCCATGACGACGTGCAGCGGCCAGCCCTGGCGCTCCAGGAGCGAGGCGTCGTCGGTGCCGAGAAAGCCCGCGGCTGCCGCCGCTTCATGGGCCTCCCGGATCAGGCCGTAGCGAAATGCCTGCGGCGTCTGGGCGAGCCAGAGCTCCTCTCGAGGCGGGGTCGCCGTGATGATGCCGTCTTTGACAATCTTGACGGTGTCCTTGACCGGCACCGCGACAACCGCTCCGCCAAACTGGTCCGCGGCGCTCGCCGCGCGCTGCAGCAGGTCAAGCGGCACGAAGGGGCGCACGCCATCGTGGATCAGCACCAGGTCGTCCGGGCCGAGTCCTGTCATGGCGCTCAACCCGTTCAGGACCGAGTGCTGGCGCTCCGCGCCTCCCGCGACAACGGCGCGCACCTTGGTGAAGCCGTAGCGCTCCACCACGTCACTTTGGCAGAAGGGGATCTCCTGCTCCGGCGTGATCAGGTAAATTCCGTCGATGAAGGGCGCTTCTTGGAAAACCCTGAGGGTGTGGGCCAGGATCGGCAGGTCGTCCAGCAGCAGATACTGCTTGTTCTGCCCGGCTCCCATCCTTTTTCCCATGCCTGCGGCGGGGATCAGCGCGTAAATCTTTTTCAAAAGCGACCTCGTGGTGCGCAGCAGCGCTGCTGGCTGGCAAAGCGCCGATTATACAGCGCCATGGCGAAAAAACCAGAAAAACCGTGCATGGGGCAGAAACTCTTCCTCCAAGGGGGAGGCCGTGGCGCACTGTCGTTAAGCTCAGGATGTGGTTCTGTCCCCCAATGAAATAGGGGGGAAGCTGAACGTAGTGAAGCAGGGGGGTATTTCCGGCGGCAGGGAGACCCCCCTGTCTCGCTGCGCGAGCCTTCCCCCCTACTCCGCAGGGGGGACTGCAAGCGGGTTAAGCTGCCGGCGGAATGGGCAATGGGGCTTCCCCCTCACCCGCGCCCCTCCCCCGCCAGGGGGGAAGGAGGATATTCCCGGGGGGGAATCACGCTCGTTGCCGTGCATTGCATAGGTGAGACCATGCTACTTCACAGCGACGAGCGAGGCGAGTGCCGCGCCGAGATCGGGAAGGTCCGCGTCCAGTATGGTACGGGGATCCAGCAGGAAGGCGCCCTTGGAAATCCTGCCGATGACCGGCACGTCGAAATTCCTGAGCGCGGCCTCTATGTCGTTGGGAGAAAGGTCGCTGGCCCCCACCTCGATCAGTGTCGTGGGAAGGTTCAGTAGCGGCAGGGTTCCGCCGCCTGCCTGCGAGAAGCCTTCCGACAAGGAAAGCGTCACCGCATCGGGCGCCTGCCGGCGCAACTGGCGCACGATACGCCGGGCACGGCTCGCGAGTTCCTCCTGGGGAACGCTGAGCATCCGCAGGGTCGGAACCTCCCGGAAGGCGACCCGCTCGTCCCGGTAGAGCCCGAGCGTCGCTTCAAGGGTGGCGAGGGTCAGTTTGTCCATGCGCAGGGCGCGCAGCAGCGGGTGCCTCTTCATCGGCTCGATGAACGCCTTCTTGCCGACAATGAGCCCAGCCTGGGGGCCGCCCAGCAACTTGTCGCCGCTGAAGGTGATGACGTCGACCCCGGCGCGCACGAATTCCTGGACCGTCGGTTCGTCGCACGACAGCAGGCTGGAAAGGTCGACCAGGTTGCCGCTTCCCATGTCTGCGAGTACCGGCACGCCTGCCGCGGCGCCGAGCGCGACCAGTTCGGTGGCGCTCACCTCCGCGGTGAAGCCGACCACGGCGAAGTTGCTGCAGTGCACCTTGAGAAAGAGGGCGGTCTCGGCGCAGACAGCGGAGCTGTAATCCCTGGCGTGGGTCCGGTTGGTGGTGCCGACCTCCTTGAGCGTGACGCCGGAGAGCCGCATGACGTCGGGTATGCGGAAAGAGCCGCCGATTTCCACCAGCTCGCCACGGGAGACGACAGCCTCGCGCCCGGAGGCGAGGGAGCTCAGCGCGAGCAGCACCGCCGCGGCGTTGTTGTTCACCACGATGGCTGCCTCGGCGCCGGTCAGTTCGCAGATGAGCGCTTCGACGTGGCTGTAGCGGCTGCCGCGCTGGCCGGCGTCCAGGTCGAACTCAAGGTTGGAATAGGAGAAGGCGATGTTGTTCAGGGCGTCCCTGGCGGCTTCCGGGAGGATCGAGCGGCCCAGATTGGTGTGGATCACGATGCCGGAGCCGTTGATCACCCTTTTCAGACTCGGTGCGCGCAGCAGGTCGAGCTCGCGGACCAGCGCGGTGCAGATGGCGGCTTCCCCGAAAGCCGCCTCATCGACAGGCCCCGCCAGCGCAAAGGCGCGCAACCGGTCCAATACCGACCGCAGGGCTTTCAGCAGCAGCCCCCGGGAATGGGTGGCAAGGAGTTGCCGCACCGCGTCCCACTGAAGGACCTTGTCAACCTTCGGGATCTTTTTCAGCTGCTGCACGGCGTCCCCCTTATCATTTTAATGCCAGGCGCAAATTTAACGCAAAGTCGCACGGGAGGCAAAGAAAAACGGCAATAACTGGCGCAGGGCGGGTGAATCTGATGGATGTTTCAGAAAAAACGGCGGGTGGAACTGCACGGACGAGGCGCGGGGAAAAGTGCCCGCCAAGGGCGAAGCGTGAACCTAGGGCGTGGGAAGCCCGCAGCTCGGGGGCGAAGCCGGAAAGCTTTCTGAAACGGTGTCTGGAGCCTGGCGCCGGAGGGGCACCGAAAGCTACAGGTCCGTGTCGGGATAAGGCGAAGTCATGGCGGCGCGCTCTTCCTCGATCAGCACCTTCCCGCCGTACTCGGCGTTTTTCTGCACCAGCATCTCGGCGAGAACCGCGTCGCGGTTGCGGAAGGCTTCGATGATCTTCTCGTGCTCCTCGACGGAAATGAGCATCCTTCCCGGCTTACTGAGCGAGGCGAGGCGCAGGCGCTGGAACTTTTTCAGCAGGGCGGCGATCATATCGTGCAACTTCTCGTTGCCCGCGCCCCTGATGAACATGTCGTGAAAGCTGTTGTGCACCTTGAAGAAGTGCCTGACATCACCCTCGTCGGCGATCTCGCGCAGCTTCTCGTTGATCCCTTCGAGCTTGTTTATCTCTCGCGAGCTGAGCCGGCTGCACGCCTTGCGGGCGGCGTACCCTTCCAGTATGCTCTTGATGGCGTAGAACTCTTCCACGTCCTTGGCGGAGAAGGACGCCACCAGCGCTCCCTTGCGGGGGATGACGGTGAGGTACCCTTCGGACTCCAGTTGGCGGAAGGCTTCCCTGATCGGGGTGCGGCTGATGCCGAAACGGGCGGCGAGTTCGGGCTCGGCGACCTTCTCGCCCGGCTTCAAGGCACCGGACATGATGGCGTCGCGGATAGTCTCGAGTATCCGTTCCCTAAGTGTGAGATGCTTCTCCACATTTTTCTTCATTGGCGCCCCCCGAGATCGGAATGTATTGTATACAGTATCCACAATTTGTCAAGAACTTCGGTATACAGTATCCATAATTTGTCAAGAACTTCGCAGTCTTTGCAAGGCATTTCATCTTATTGACTTGAAATTTGCCTGAGCCGACTGTATCTTGGCGCGCAGAGGGAGTTTTTTATGGATCCGGTCCGACATCTGAAGATTTCCATATGCGTCCTGGTGCTGCTGGTTTCCTTCGGGACGGTGGGGTATATCGGCATCGAGGGGTGGGACACCCTGGATTCCCTCTACATGACCGTCATCACCCTGAGCACGGTCGGCTTCAAGGAAGTGCACAACTTAAGCGACGCCGGCAAGATCTTCACCATGGTGCTCATCTTCTTCGGCGTCAGCGTGATAGGCTATATCGTCGGCTCTCTGGCCCAGATCATGTTCGAGGGGCAATTTCATCGGATCATCGGGAGGAAGAAGGTGGAAAAGGCGATCGATGCGTTGCAGGACCACTACATCATCTGCGGGTTCGGGCGCATCGGCGCGCTGATCTGCAAGGAATTTGCCGCCAAGCCGCTCCCCTTCGTGGTGGTGGAGAAGGACACCCCGACCATCGACCGCATGGAGCTGGACGGGCACGGCTACCTGTTCCTGCGCGGCGACGCCACCGCCGACGACACCCTGCTGAAGGCCGGGATCAAGAAGGCCAAGGGGCTCATCTCGGTGGTCACCTCCGACACGGAGAACGTCTACATCACGCTTACCGCCCGCGGACTCAATCCGGACCTCTACATCCTGGCCCGCTCGGGCGAGGAAGGCTCCGAAATCAAGCTGAAGCGTGCCGGCGCCAACAAGGTGGTCTCGCCCTACCTGATCGGCGGCTCCAGGATGGCCCAGGCGATACTGCGCCCCACCGTGGTGGACTTCATCGAGATCGCGACCGGCCACGAGCACATGGAACTGCAGATGGAGGAGATCCTGATCCCGGCGCATTCGGCCTTCATCGGCGAGAGCCTGGCCAGTTCCGGGTTCCGGAAGGAAACCGGGGTCATCATCGTCGGGATCAAGAAGGAGTGCGGCACCATGGGTTTCAACCCGGAATCGCACACCAGGATCGAGGCGGGGGACACGCTGATCGTCCTGGGCGAGCCGACCGCGATCCAGAAGCTGGACCAGCTGGTGCGCTGCAGCGACTGCGCGGAAGAGCTGATAAAAAAACACAGGAAGCCCCACCATGAGTAAGCGCGTCTTCGCCCATCTCCCCTATAGCCAGCTGAACCAGCACCTGCCGTTTTTCCTGGAGCGCCGCCTGAACCCGGAGATCTTCCTTTCCGGCGAGGCCCTCGAAGCGCTGCAGCCCGGAGAGCTCGTCTCCCTCGCGGCTCTGCTTAAGGGCGAGGGTCTTTCCTGCACCATACACGCCCCCTTCATGGACCTGAATCCCGGCTCCCTGGAAAGGCTTTTGCGGGAAACGACCATGCGACGCTTCGACCAGGTGCTGGACGCGGCGGAAATCCTCCGTCCCGAGGTGATGGTCTTTCATCCGGGTTTCGACCGCTGGCGCTACGGCGAGGCGACCGAGCTCTGGCTGGAACACAGCGTGGCCGCCTGGCGCAGCGTGCTCGTGCGTGCCCGGGAGATCGGCACGATCATCGCGGTAGAGAACATCTTCGAGGAGGAGCCCAGCACCTTGAGGAGCCTGTTCGAGCGGGTGGACGACCCGCTGCTGCGCCACTGCTTCGACGTCGGGCACTGGAACCTGTTCAAAAAAGTGGGGATGCAGGAGTGGTTCGAGGCATTGGGGGGCCGGATTGCCGAGGTGCACATCCACGACAACAGCAGTCTGCGGGACGACCATGCGCCTCCCGGCGAGGGGACCATAGACTTCGGGCTTTTCTTCCAGTTGATGGAGCGCTACGCGCCCGACGCAGCCTACACGGTGGAGGCGCACAGCAGGGCGCATCTGGAAAGGGCGCTGGCTGCGCTGGAAAAGCAGCTTAGCTGAAAAAACGAAAACCCTTGAAACAATGGCCACAAAAAGGCACAAAAGACACAAAAAAAGGCCTTAACGATCTTAAACCTTAGGTGCACCGGAACAAAACGGTGCATAGGGTCAGTCCTACCCTTGATAGCGATGATTGGTCGGGTTAATCCTTTGGATGGTGGTTTCTTTTTGTGCTTTTTGTGCGTTTTTGTGGCTAAGAGTCTTAAATGTTTTATGTTTTACGGTATCTCAATACTTTCCGGGTCGCTCCCGTTTTGGACCACGGCCCACTCGTTTTCAACCCGGTCAAAATCCGCGATTTTCTCCAGGGGTGCCTTCAAGTATTTCCCCCGGCCGACGACGGCCACCTCGCCGCTGGGAAGCAGTATCTCGCCGGTCCCATGAAAGAAGCGGCTGTTCTGCTCGCTGATCCTTGCCACCACCCTTAGTTCCACTCCCAGCGGAATCACCTTCTTATAGGTCACGTTCAGCTCGACCGTCACCCCCCAAATTTCCTCTGCGCAACCGACCATGACGGCGCGCCCCATGGTCTCGTCGAGTATGGCCGAGGCGATCCCGCCGTGCAACCGCCCCGGATAGCCTTGATGTTCGAGCGTCGGGACGAAGGTGGCGATCAGCACGCCGTTTTCCATTTCGTAAAAGGACGCCTTCAGGCCGGAGGTATTCTTCAGGCCGCAGATGAAGCAGAGTTTCGAATTGTACTGTTTCCTGACGATCTTGTGCTGCATCCGTGTGCTCCTGCAATATTCTGTCAAGCGGCCGGCAGCGCTATTTTTTGACGAATTTGTGGTGTTTTCTTGATTTCAGCAGGGCGTCCCCGAGATATCCCACAACGCCCAGATTTACCAGCAAGACGGTGATCCTGGGCCAGGTGAATTCTCGCGAGGCTTCGAAAATCTCCAGAGGGATATACATGCCGCCCGATAGCAGGCCAAACCACTCGGCCCACTGCATCTGCCTCCAGAGACCGTAAGCTTCGACGAAACGGATGATGGAATAGAGCAGCGCCGAAATTGCCAGCATCCAAAGCTGCAGGTCGCTGACCCGGTCGGCGGTATCGATGAAAATGCTCGGGTAGTGTTTGGCCGGGTTGAAATGCAGGGCCTGGACCAGGTGAACGGCGGCCAGGTGCAGGTCTTTGTGGATGACGCTCAGAAGCCCGCAACCCGCCAAGAGGACCAGCACCCCTTTCATCGCCTCCATGCCGGCGACGATGCGCAGTCCCCCCTTGGATGGACCCTTTCTGCTTGTTGTCTTCATCATGTGTCTGACTCCGGGGAAGCACTTTGCTTTCCGTGGGAAAAGATGCTGAATTAACCGTTACGCCATCTGGAGCACCTTGAGCGAGAGGTCCTTGACCAATGTCTTTACCTTCTCCTTGTATTCCAGCATGTGCGGCGAGGCGAGGTGCACTCTCAGCGCTTCGAGGCTTTGCCACTTTTCGATGACGGTCACCATGTTTTCATCGAGAATTTGCTGGGGTAGGCCGGCGTCTATGTCTATCGCCGGGAAATACTCGATGCAACCGCTTTCCTGTCGTACCAGCGGGACATTGGCATTGAAGATTTCCAGGAATGCGGCGCGCTGTCCCTGGTGTAACTGAATCGATGCAAGTACGCAGATCATGGAATGCTCCTTGTGTTCTGGACTACTTCTTAGTGGACGGACGGCGCGCAACCGATTTGGTTGCCTTTTTGTTCCAATAACCGAATTCGTGGGCGTAGCAGACGTTTTCCAAATCGGATACCTTTTCCTGCAGATAGCGTTGGGCGTCTGCGATGGCGGAGTTATACACGCAGGGGCCGATCTCTTCCAGGCAGTACTTAAGGAACAGAGAGGCCTGCAAGTCGCCGATCTCGTTTTCCATGTTTTCGGACACATAGCGGCGGATTGATGCCACGAGCGTCTGTTCGACTTCCTTGGTTAATTCTATCTCCATAGCTGCCCCATTCACCGGTCAAGTGCCAATATTTGTAATGCTGAGGAGCCAGACACACTCCATTTCCTAGGTGCGGAAAATGAAAAACACTGCTCCGCCCAGACAGCACGCAGCCCAGAGGTAGTCGAGTTTCAGAGGTTGCCCCATGTAGAAGACCGCAAAGGGGACGAATACTGAGAGTGTGATGACTTCCTGAATGATTTTCAACTGGCCGAGGGTGTAGGTGCCGTACCCTGCACGGTTGGCCGGCACCTGCAGCAGGTACTCGAAGAAGGCCAGCCCCCAACTGAACAGCACCGCCACCATCAAAGGCGCGGCCCGCAGGTTGCGCAGGTGCGCGTACCAGGCAAAGGTCATGAAGACATTGGACATTATGAGCAATATGATGGTTTTCATAGGTCCTTCCGAGCGCTGCCGTGTCCAAAGGTGCAAAGCCGTGAAGATAGCATGACAACAGGGAAGAGTGCAAAGAGTTACACACGCCGGTGTTAAACTACGACATTTATATCATGGAACTTTGCTAAGTTTCTTGACTGGCTGCGTTTTTATGTTTGTTTTACCGGTGCCATATGCAGTAGTATAGCTTGGCATATCTGCCAGCACTGTCGCGTTCCTGCCAATGGCAGTGGTCCGGTCCGCTTCGGAATCCCCCTGAGCTTCGGCCTGGCGCCTTTATCTGAAAAGGTCTTTCTCCGACAGGCATAGCCGTTGAGCGATACAGTCTGGCATTACACTTTTCCGCGAAGGGATCACACATGAACATCGAGAAACAAGACGCCTACCTGAAGGATTGGCAAAGCCACGCCGAGCTTGCCGAGCGCATGCTCCCGATAATCGGCCGCCTGTACCGCGACAACAACATCGTCACCACAGTGTACGGCCGCTCGCTCGTCAACAGCCCGACCATCGAGGTCCTCAAGGCGCACCGCTTCGCCCGCTTGATCCTCGACAGCGAACTGACCGTCCTGGAGACTTTCCCGCTCATCGAGGCCCTCGCCAAGCTCGACCTGGCGCCGGCGCGCATCGACATCGGCCGGCTCACGGTGCGCTACCTTTCCCAGGCCGGGACTCTCGGGGTGGACGATTTCGTGCTCCAGGAGCTCGCCTCCGTGAACACCGGGCGCACCCCGCTCTTGAGCGAACCGCAGGACATCGTGCTGTACGGCTTCGGCCGGATCGGCCGCCTGCTCGCCCGCATCCTGATCGAGAAGTCGGGCAGCGGCGAGAAGCTCCGGCTGCGCGCCGCCGTGGTGCGCAAGGGAAGCGAGGACGACCTGATCAAGAGGGCGAGCCTGCTGCGCCGCGACTCCGTGCACGGCCCCTTCAACGGCATCATCACCATCGACGAGGAAGAAAACGCGATCATCGCCAATGGCAACATGATCCGGATCATCTACGCCGACGCCCCGGAGAACGTGGATTATACCCAGTACGGCATACATAACGCCATCCTGATCGACAATACCGGCAAGTGGCGCGACCGCGACGGGCTGGGGCGCCACCTGAAGGCGCAGGGGATCGCGCAGGTGCTGCTCACCGCGCCGGGCAAGGGCGATATACCCAACGTCGTCTCCGGCGTCAACAACGAGCTGATCGTCGCCGGCGAAAAGATCTTCTCTGCCGCGAGCTGCACCACCAACGCCATCGTTCCGGTGCTGAAGGTGCTCAACGACAGGTTCGGCATCGTGAGCGGGCACGTCGAGACCTGCCATTCCTACACCAACGATCAGAACCTGATCGACAACTACCACAAGGCGGACCGTCGCGGGCGTAGCGCGCCGCTCAACATGGTCATCACGGAGACCGGTGCCGCCAAGGCCGTCGCCAAGGTCCTCCCGGAGCTCTCCGGGAAGCTTACCGGTAACGCCATCCGGGTACCGACCCCGAACGTCTCGCTCGCCATCCTCAACTTGGAACTGACGCAGGAAACGGACGTCGCCACCCTGAACAGCCACCTGCGCACTGTGTCGCTGGACTCGCCGCTGCAAAACCAGATCGACTTCACCAACTCCCCCGACGTCGTTTCCAGCGACTTCGTGGGTTCGCGTCACGCCGGCGTGGTCGACTCGCTGGCCACCATCGTCCAGAAAAACCGCTGCGTCGTCTACGTCTGGTACGACAACGAGTTCGGCTACAGCTGCCAGGTAGTGCGCATGGTCCAGAGGATGGCCGGGCTGGAACTCCCATCGCTGCCGGTGGTCTAGTCCCTGGTTGAGCAGCACCCGAGGTAGCACATCAATACAAAGGGCACCCCCAACCGGGTGCCTTTTCTTTTTCAGCGCAAGCCCTGAAGGCCGGAAAAGTGGCGCTGCCGGGACCGAAAGGGGGCCCCTGCACCCCCGGAAACGCAGGCCCTCGTGTTTCAGGCACCCGTTACTAAAAGCGATATTTTAACTCCAGCATATGCAGGTTTATGCCGGGGTTGTTGGCGTAGATGTAGGCATTGGACATGTGCGCGTAATGATAGCCAATGCCGTAGCTCTGCCAGAAAAAGACGCTGACGCCTGCGTGAAGGTTGAACAGAAAATGGCCCCCTAAGTCCCTGCCGGGCAAATTGTGCTTGCTGAGGTAGGTGGGAGATACCCCACCGTCGATTTCCAGCATGCCGGAGAACAGATCCAGCGCGAGGCCCGGACCCAGTGTGGCGAGGAACCCTTGCGTCCCTTTCCTGTTGAGTGCGCCGGCGCTGCCATCAACCCTGGTCAGCAGCCGGACGGTGGGGGAGGTACGCCATTCCCAGGGGAGCTGGTAATTGACGAAGAGCTCGTAGCCCTGGAAGTTTCCATTGCGCGAAGCGTGGCCGTCGGTAAAGTCGGCTCCGCCACGGACGCCGACCGCGTCCCACCAGGCTTCCGCCGTTTGGGCGACCAGGGAGCCGAGGGCGAAACAAAAAAGCACGGTCAGCAATATAACCGTCCTAGTGCGAGACATCTGGACTCCTTAACCTTGTCAACAAGCGGGGAATCGTGGGTGGAGTCGAAGGGTGTAATTATACTAATCTAATCTGATGCTGCAATGCATCGGGCGCAATATTCCCCCTCCTGGTTTGCTCCAGTCCTCGCGAGCGGGCTGCGAGTAGGTGCAGGTGCTGGTTTTCCTTGTCAAAATGGGGATTTGGGGTAAAGTCTTCCTGCAGAGGGCGCGTGAGCATGGATGAATCGGGAAACGAAAATAATAATGCGCTCAAGACCGCAGGCAAGTATCTGGCGCGCCTCGCCGTTGCAATCGTTTGCCTCGTCGTTCTGCTTGCCCTCGCCTTCAGGGTCTATCTTACGACAGCGCTTCCCGCCCGGCAAGTATCTGAGCTTGTCACTTCCTATCTGCATCAGAATTTCAGCATCGAAAACCTGCGGGCAGCTGACGGCACTCTGTATCTCAAGGGCGTGCGACTTGACAACCCGCCGGGGTTTCCCAAGGGAAGTCTGGCAACGGCCGATTCAGTTGCCATCGCCCCGCAGTGGGAAGACCTGGCGGGTGGCAGGCAGAGATTCCGCCTGTTAAGCCTGGAAGGGCTCAGGATCGATCTTGAGAAGAACAGCAAGGGAGAATGGAACTTTAGGCCGCTGCAGCAACTCCTGGCCAGTAAAAAAGCGACCCCGGCCGAGACCCGCATCGGGCAGTTCACCGTCAAGGGCGGCTCCCTCAGGGTCGCCGGCCAGGAGGTGCAGGGGATCGCGCTGCAGATCTTCAACCTGGCCACCAAGGGGTCCCTCGATTCGAAGATAAACCTCGACTTCGAGGACGCGGCGCACAATCACTACGCTCTCTCCGGGGGAGGGCGTGCCGGCGCCGATCCGGCCCTGGATCTGGTCCTGGCGGCCCCGGCGCTCTCTCTGCAGGGCGTGGCGGCCCAGTTGAAGCTGCCCAAGCCGGACCAGTTCGCGGGCGGCGCCGGGGATCTCCGGGTGGCAGCCAGCCTGCACAAGGGCGAACTCGGCGCGACCGGATACTTCCGTTTCAGCCACCTGCACTACTTCGCCGCGGGGAAGAGCCATCCCCTGGACGGGAGCCTGGAGTTTGCCGGGGATTACAGCCTGCAACGGGACGCGGCGCGGCTGAAAAACTGCCTGCTGAAGCTCAACAACCTGGCGCAACTGCACGCGGCCGGCGCGCTGCAGGATCTCAAAAGAGAGCGCAACTTTGCCCTGGATCTGAGTTTCGACGAGTTCGAGCTCGGGGTGCTCAACTCCCTGCTGTCTGAGGAGGCCCGCAGAAAGCTGGTGCTGGGCGGCAAGCTCGGCTGCCGGGCCCTGCACCTCGCGGGAAATAAGGGCAAGCTGACCGGCGCCTCCGGCGCTCTGCAACTACGCGACGGCGCGCTTAGCAGAGAGGGGCGTCTGCTGGTGGCTGGGCTGACCGGGGGGGTAGGGTTCTCACGCTCAGCCGCCGGCGGCGTCAGCGCTAAAGGCCGGCTCTCGCAAGCCGGTCCGCACCGCAAGGCGCTTTTGGAAGCTCTCGACCTACCCTTTGAGCTGAGCCTTTCACCCCGAATGAAGCTTTTGAAGGCGGTGATACCCGCCCTTTCGGAGCAGCTGATGGGCATCCCCTGCTCGGGGCGGCTTGCTTTCGACGCCTCCGCGCCCAGCCCGCTGAGCGCCACCCTGAAGGTGCCGGCCACCAGGGTCGCGGCGCTCGCGCCGCTTCTGGAGCGCTATGGCCTGACGGCGCGCTCCGGCACGGCTTCCGTGGCGCTCGACGCTACGGGGAGCGGCCTGCAGCAGCTGGGCGCCACGGTCGGGGTACAGTTGGCGGACTTCCAGGGGAGTCGGGGACAAAGCCAGATTGTCCTCAAAAAAGGAGCGGTCAGTGCCAGGCTGCGTCGGGGGAGCGGGCACCTTTCGGTTCAAGGGGGCGCGCAGTTGAAGGGTCTCGCCTACAATGGTAAGGGCGGTGACGCGCGCTTCACGTTCCGGGTAGCCGACCAGATGGCCTATCTCGACGCAGCCGAGCTCAGCTTGGCCGGCGCGCAGGTCTCCATCGCCCACCTAAGCGCGGCCATCCCGGCGCAAAAGAGTGTCGCTAAGGTCGCTGGTCTGCCGGTTTCCCTGGACTTCGACGGTTGCAGCGTGAAGACACGCGGGCTCGAGGTGGGCTCCCTTGCCGGCCGCCTGCGGGGCACCCTGCAAACGGACTCCGCCGCCAGGTGGCTGGAAGGGAGCGCCGACCTCGCCGCGGGCAGCGTCGCCTGGCAGGGTAAGGCTGTCGGGTCTCCCGCGGTCCGGGCCGCCTTCTCCCGGACGGGAGCACGCGGGGACCTGGGCGGCAAGCTCCTGGGCGGGAACCTGGCCGGCTTTGTCACCGGCAATCCCTTTGCCTCCGAATCCGCCACCGGGTTCGAGCTGCGGCTTAAAGACGCCGAGCTGGTTGCCGCGCTCCCCTTTTTACCCAAGGGCGCCAAGTACACCCCCTCCGCCGGGCTGGTCGAGCTGAACGCAAGCGGCTCCTATTCCCGCCGCGACGCCCTGGCCTGCCGCCTGGAAGCCAAGGGAAGCCGGGTCGCGCTGGCCGGCGCGGGCGGCAAAAGCCTGGTGTCCGGAGCGGCGTTCAGTCTGTCTGCCGGGCTGGCCGGGGACCGGCTCACCATAAGCGATGCGCTGCTCTCCCCCGGGCCGGGCGTGGCACTCAGGATCAAGGGGGATCTGGCCCACCCCTTTGCGGCGGGGCGCGCCGGTAGCCTCGGCTTCAGCCTTGCGGAGACCGCCGCGAACAGCATCGTCGATCCCCTGATCAACCTGTTGCCTCGGGTGATCCAGGAGGCGACGCTCGACGGGACGCTGGCTGCGCAGGGGAAGCTGGAACTGGGGGGAGGGGGGCAACTCCTGGAGGGCTCGCTCGATTTCAAGGGGGGCCGTTTCGAGCTGGCCGGCCAGAAGCTCGCCGTTTCCGGCATCAACGGGCGTTTCCCCTTTTCCATCGACCTCTCGCGCAAGGCGGGCGGCAAGCCCCCCGCCGCGATGATGTTCAGCAGGGAGAACTTCCCGAAGCTCCTGACCCAGCTGAGCCGCACCAGCGGCGCCGGGGAAACCGTCACGGTGGCCAAGATCGGTTTCGGACCGATGGAACTGGGCGCCCTGACCCTGCACGCCACCGCGAAAAACGGCACCACCGAGATCACCTCTCTGAACACTTCGCTCTACGAAGGCGTCCTGCTGGGCAAGGGGTATCTGACCATGCGCGAGGGACTCGGCTACCGGGGGGACCTCCTGCTGAACGGTCTCAGCCTGAAGGAGCTCTGCAGCACTTTCCCGAACATCAAGGGGTACATCTCGGGTCGGGTCGACGGCGTGATCAGCATAAGCGGCGGGGCGAAGGGGCTGGCGGGGATATCCGGATTCACCGAGCTTTGGGCCCGCGAGGGGGCCGGCGAAAAGATGCTGGTCAGCAAGGAGTTCCTGCAGCGCCTGGCCAAGCAGAAGCTGAGCGGGTTCTTCTTCCGGTCGGACCGGACTTACGACGAGGCTGAAATCAAAGCGCTGATGGAGGAGGGGTACCTGACCTTCGAGACCCTGAAGATCGTACACACCAACCTGTTCGGCGTGCGCGACCTGAACGTGTCCATCGCCCCGACCCAGAACCGGATCGCGCTGGACCATCTGCTCGATTCGATCAAGCAGGCCGCCGTGCGGGGCAAGTCAGCGGCGCCGGAGCAGGCGCCGGCTGCAGGAGAGGCGCCGGCTGCCGGTGAGCCGGCCGCGCCCGCCACCCAGGAGTTCAAGTGGGGAGAATGACGGCGTGCGAAAGGTGGAGCTGGCTTTCCAACCGTTCCAAGCGTGCTATATTTTATCAGGCGGCAGGCCCTTCCCGGCACATTTCCATTGGTCCCCGGATGCAAATAAGGCACGATACCTGGAGGTACACATGAAGACAAGATTTATGAAATGGCTGCTGGTACTCGCCTGCTTTCTGCTGGCAGCGTGCGCGGTCATCACCGTCAACGTTTATTTCCCCGAAAAGGCTGCCAAAGAGGCCTACAAGTCTCTGGACGATATGCTCCTGAAAAACGCGGGGGATAAGGCTCCTGCCGGAGAGCCGGCGGCTGGACAGCCAACGGCGCCCGCCGAACCTCAGGCGGCGCCGCCGGAAAAACCGCAAAGCAGCATCCTCTTCGAGCTGCCGGCCTTCTCCCTGGTGGGTGCGGCCTACGCGGCCGAGAGCGACGCGGACGCGCTGGCCATCGAGATGTCCAGTATGCCCGAAGTCCTGAAGGCCTACGATGACATGAACCGCCGTCTGCCGCGGCTGAACCAGCTATTTGCCAGCGGTGCGGTCGGGCTCACCAACCAGGGGCTGATCTCGGTGCGGGAAAAGTCCAAGGTAAACGCCCAGGACGAAAGCCTGGTGGCGGCGGAGAACGGGAGCCGGAAGGTTGTGGTGAGCAGCATGGCCAAGGCGATTGTCAAGCTCAGCAAGCAGAAGGAGAGCAAGGCGGCCGTGGACCAGGTCATGGGCAAGGCGGCGGCAACCTACGCCGACACCAAGCGTGATGCGGCGCAGCCGGGTTGGTGGGTGCAGCTCCAGAATGGCCGCTGGGTCCAGAAATAAGCAGCTTTGAGTCGTGACTGGCTCGACGATTTTGCTCTCAGAGAAAGGCCGCGCATGTGATACGTGCGCGGCCTTTTTATTGACAAGGGATGCTGTGCAAACTTTGAATGGTGTTGAATGTTTGTAACTGTAGGTGCAGAAAGGATTTTATCGCCCATGCCGGCTTGGGGTGATCAGAGTTTGAACTTCCCTTGTGACAGGTCATGGCAGAGCAATTGATGCAAAAACATCGGTAGATCGAGTGGTTATCTCTAAATCTGGGCTTTTGACGGTGTTGGCACTACTCTTGTAGTAGTTAAATCATTGGTAAAGAGAACGATCGAACCTGTGTCAAGCAGGCCGATGCGCAAGAGGCACGTCATGAGTGAAAACAGGATCGTATATCTTGCGAAGTATAAAGCGCAGCTTATCGAAGCAGCAGAGAAAAGCGGCCAGTCGGCTGCCGAAACAGTGCTTCCGGACGCAGACCGCCTCTGGGAACTGCTCGACAGGAATATCAGCCTCTCGGTCTGGATGAACGAGCGCTAGGCCGCACAAAAAAACCAACCAAACTTATTTTGCGCCAGGTGGAGTCTCCTTTCTCCACTCGGCGCTTTTTTTTTGCCTGGTGTGCAAACCTTGAAACTGGGTGTTCAATCGCAAGCAGCTTGAACGAATGGGCGTTTTCCTCCACGCCAACCTAACTGTTCAATTTTTGCAGCCCTCCGCGGGAAGCGCGCTGGCGGAGTGTGGTGAATAAATGCAGACATACCGGTATGTTGAGGGTGGCTGGACCGGGATTTAAACTTGGCACCACTATTGAAGGTAGCAAGACAGCAGGAAAAAGCTCAGCGGTTCGGCACACGGGGTCTCCAACGATCCGGGTTGAACCGGAAAACTTTTGCCGGCGGCAGCACAACCAAAAACAGATTAACCCTTGCGCCGTGACGACTCCTCCTTTCGTCAGGGCGCTTTTTTTTGCGGTCAGCCCCCTCATCGCCATCTGCCCGCCACCGATCCCTGCGCTGCACCAAACTTTTGACGTTTGCGTCAAGATCACTCCAGTGGCCTACCGGCGTGCCGGTCAGGAAATCATGTATTTCAAGTCTGAGACGTGTGTCGGATAGGCCCAAAGCACCTTTTTCAGGTCCGAGTTGGAAAGGCCGAACTTGATCGCCATGGCAAAAATGTTGATGGCTTCGCCTGCGTTGTGGCCGAGCAGGTGCGCCCCCAGAATTCTGCCGGTCTCCTCCTGGATCAAGACCTTGTAATAGGCATGCTGCTGTCCGATCCGGCGGGAGGAGGGCCATTCGGCCATGGAGCCTCGGTTGATCCGGAACTTCTCGCCGGCCTGCAGCGCCTGTTCCTCCGTCATGCCGACTCCGGCAAGTGGCGGCTGTGCGAAGACCACACTGGGGACCCCGTGGTAATCGGGCTGCCGCAGGTTCCCTTTCAGGATGTTTTCCGCAGCGACCTCGGCCTGCATGTCGGCTACCGTCGCCAGCTGGAACGGTGCGGCGCAGGCGTCGCCGATGGCGTACACCCCGGGGTTGCTGACGCTTTGCAGGAACTCGTTTACCGTGACTCCGTGCACGCTGCTCTCCACTCCCCCGGCGTCCAGGTCGAGTCCTGCCAGGTCCGCCAGGCGCCCGGTCCCGTTGACGATCAGGTCGGAGTGAAAGCTTTCGGTGCAGCCGGCGGCGCCGTAGGTGATCAGGGCCCCGCCGCTTCTTTCAAAGGAACAGGCATTGATGCCGGTGACGATGATGATGCCCTGGGCGTGGGCCGAGGCGGCCAGCCGGTCGACGACCTCCGCCTCGAAGCGCTTCAGGATCCGCTCGCCCCGGTGCAGGATCGTCACCGCCGCACCGGCCGCCCGCGCCACGTGGGCGAACTCGAGCGATATGTAGCCGCCGCCGATGAAGAGGACCCGCCGCGGCAGGGCGCCCAGCTCCAGAAACTCGTCGCTGGTGATCACCAGCTCCGCGCCGGGGAAGTCGAGCCGGGCCGGCTTGGCGCCGGTGGCTACCACCACGGTTTTGGCGCGGATGGTATCCTCCTCGCCGATCGCCACCTCTTCGGGGGAAATGAAGCGTGCCGTTCCGTAAAAAAGCTGGATTCCGGCCTTTCGCAGCGATCGCTCAGTGCGCTCCGGGACCGCGCTGGTGAAGGCGCTTTTGGAGCGCATCAGCGCCGGCCAGTCGATCTTTGCGGGGGGGTGGATCCCGATCTCGGACATCTGTTGTGAGAGCCGGGCCACCTCCGCCGCATCGACCAGGTATTTCTTGGGCTGACAGCCGCGCATGGCGCAGGTCCCGCCGTAGGGCTGGTTGTCGGTCAGCGCCACCTGGCGTCCAGCCTTGCTGCAGGCGAGCGCCAGCGTGTAGCCGGCGGTCCCCGATCCAATAACTAACACGTCAAAGTTCTGGTGCATGGCGTCCTCTGGGAAGGGAAGTTCCGCCGGCGGCGTCAGGCCAGCAGCAAGCGGGCGAGGTTGGCCCGGACATCCGAGCGCCCGATGGCGGGGATGATGTTCAGTTCGATCGTGGTCACCCCGGAGAGCTCCACCCGGAACTCTTCCTTTTCACTGGTCGTCCCGGGCGGGTTGAAGTTGTACTGCTGGCGTACGATCTCCCGATAGTTCGCTCCCTGGTCCGCGGACCAGCGCAGCACGAACTCCTGGGTGCGCGCCACCTCCTTTTCGGTAAACTCCAGGTAAACTTGGCGCAGCTGCACCGGGTTGTCGAAGTTGAGGCGGATGGTCTGAGGCCCAGGCTGCGACGCGAGCCAGCCCGGCGCGCCGTCGAGACGCAGGGCCGACTCGATGGGGTGGGACGCCTCCTCGGAGCTGAGCTCCACTCGGGCCAGGTTTTCCACATCGATCCAGCGCGACTGGGAAGGCTTTCCCTCTTGGGAGGCCGGGATGATGATTTCTTTGCGCATGTATTTCTCCTTTGGGTGAGGCGCGCCGGAGCCAGGGGCCGGCGGCAGGTGCAGATGAAGGACCTAAACGACGGAAATGACACAAAGGACTTCAATGACTTAACGACTCGACGACTTAACGACTTAACGACTCGACGACTTAACGACTCAACGGCTTTACGCCTCCGCACTACATGACACCGCGCTCGGAGAAGCTGTAGAAGGTGCCGTCGCCAATGATGATGTGGTCCAACACCTTGATCCCCATCAGCTCGCCCGCCTCGCAGAGACGGCGCGTGACCTCCAGGTCCTCCGGGCTCGGCGTCGGGTCCCCGGTCGGATGGTTGTGCAACAGGATCATCGCCGCGGCGGATTCGCGCACCGCCACGTTGAAGACCTCGCGCGGGTGCACGATGCTCTGAGATCATGTACCATTTAATTGGAAGCGGTCAGATTAAATCCTAATAGAGATTACCACCATACCTCCCTCGGTACAACTCGCTCCCGGCACACAGATCCGTGTTTGCGTCCGTGTGTTGCTACAATATAGCTTGACTTGCTATGGTTGTCATTTGATACCCTCGCTTCTGAGATTGGCACCATCCACTGTGAAGCGGTGCTTTACCCGGTGCAATGTCATATTTGACATTTAAATGTCATATATGATATACACTCCCAATGGGCATTTCCAAGTGGGAACATGACGTGAAGGGGCTTTTGAAAGCGGAGCTGTCAAGAAAAGGCATCAGTCATTCGGATCTGGTGGAGCGACTCGCCGGGATCGGAGTCACGGTCACGAAGGCAAGCGTAGCAAGTAAGTTGAGCAGAGGTTCCTTCAGTGCTGCATTTTTGCTCCAGTGTCTGCGAGCAATTGGGTGCGACCACCTGATGGTTGGCCCAAACTAGGAGTGCCGTCATGGCGGAAACAGGTACGTCATTTGAAAATGCGCGGCTTCTCGCATGCGGTGATTCGTGCGGTCGTTGCGGCAAGTTCAAGCGGTTCCCTGAAGGAGTCGCTCTATTTGAGGAGCCGTATTGCGAACCGATATGGCTGTGCGAAGAGTGCTATCCCTGTATCGAGAACGACGATGAGGATTGAAGTGCGAAAAATGGTCCTCCTAGCACTGATGCTCCTAGCAACGGCACTCCCGGTATCCGCCGAGCAGTTCAGATCCACAGGAACCGTAGACGTCTTCTTCTCTCCGACCGGCGGTGCCACTGACGCCATAGTACGGGAACTTCATTCCGCGAAGTCCGAGATCCTTGTACAGGCATACTCGTTCACCAGCAAGCCAATTGCCAAGGCACTCCTCGATGCCAAAAAACGTGGCTTGAAGGTGGTTGTAGTCCTCGATAAGAGTCAACGCAGGGAGAAGTACACGTCGGCTGACTTCGTTGCACACGCCGGTATCCCGACCTTCATTGACGACAAGCATGCCATTGCTCACAACAAGATCCTGATCATCGACCGCCTGACCTTGATCACGGGGTCGTTCAACTTAACCAACGCAGCCGAGGAGAAAAATGCGGAGAACCTACTAGTGCTGAAGGGGAACCGTGCGTTGGTGGATCGCTATCTGAGGAACTTCGAGGAGCATCGGGAGCATTCCGTGATTTACTCAGGCAAATGATCGTTCGTCTCAATCAACAGTTGCATTAGTGTAAACTTATATGCGGTGTTTGTAATAGACACCGGGAATAATCGAGGGCATAATGTCCGGTCAAATACCTAGCGAGGTCCTGATATGGTTAGTGATTCATTGGAGAGACTGAAAGAAGCACGTAGACGATTTTCCCAGAAAGATATTGCTGGAATGCTTTCTGTCGATCCGAAAACGGTTGGAAGATGGGAGCGAGGACAAGTGCCTTGCCCACCGATTCTTGCCCCGGCATTGAAGGAACTGCTCAAGAATAACCAGCAGTTACCGACTGATGCCGACACATTCACCTTCATTGACCTGTTTGCGGGTATCGGCGGGATCAGGCAGGGGTTCCAATCTACTGGCGGGAGATGTGTTTTCACATCTGAATGGAACGAGTATTCGAAAAAAACATACATCGCAAACTTCGGCGACGATCACACGATTGTTGGTGACATAGTGCCGTATCCCGCAGAGGACATACCCGATCATGATGTCCTGCTTGCTGGCTTCCCCTGTCAGCCATTCTCCATTGCCGGTGTCAGCAAGAAAAACGCAATGGGGCGTCCACACGGATTCGAGTGTACCACACAGGGAACCCTGTTCTTTGATGTGGCACGTATCATTGCAACCAAGAGGCCGAAAGCGTTTCTGTTGGAGAACGTTAAGAATCTACTTTCCCACGACAAAGGAAACACGTTCAAGATAATACTGCAAACCCTAAGGGAAGAGCTTGGATATGATGTCCAATATAAAGTCATCGACGGAAAGAGTTGGGTGCCGCAGCACAGAGAACGAATAATCATAGTAGGCTTCCGGGAGAAGACTGGTTTTTCATTTGACGATCTTCAACCTCCTGAAGAGGGACCATTGCTTTCCAGTATCCTCCACACTGAAAACGGGACAGACCAAGAAGAACCACCGTACACTACGGGTGACAAGGCAAAGGTCCATGCGAAATATGTTCTGACAGACAAGCTTTGGGCATACCTTCAGGCGTATGCAGCCAAACACAAGGCAGCAGGGAATGGGTTCGGGTTCGGACTTGTGGGGAAGGACAACACAGCCCGGACATTGTCTGCAAGGTATTACAAAGACGGGTCCGAGATCCTGATTGACCGTGGCAAGGGAAAGAACCCGCGTCGATTAACGCCAAGAGAGTGCGCTCGACTCATGGGATTTCCCGATACATTCAGAATTCCGGTGTCGGATACACAAGCATACAAGCAGTTTGGCAACTCAGTAGTTGTTCCCGTGATCAGTGAAGTGGCCAGAATTATGACTCCACATGTCATGGAACTCAAAGAGCAAGAGGAAGCCGGAATCGCCCAGCAACGGTTTCTTGCTTGAATGGGACCACGAAGGTGATAGGTGATACTCCAAGGCAGTGTATTCCGCATCGAGGGAGCTGAACAGGGGATCTGATGAGCGAACAATATCTCATGCTTGAATATCTAATGAAGAGCAATGTCCATCTCGACAAGGTCAAAGATCTTACACTCCTGAGAGGGTATCACCAGATATTTGAACAGAACCCCGGACTGCACCCAGATGGTTTCGATGACCAGAACAGTGGCTGGCCAGAGGAGTTGAAGTCCGTTTGTGCAGAGATGTGGCGGCGGGTTGACTTAGATGACTCGACGATTAACGAAGAGCACATGTACTACATCAACAAAGCATTCAGACAACTTATGAAGGCAAGTCGCACAAATGGCTGACATTGTAGACAAGGAAACCCGGAGCCGGATGATGTCCGGCATCCGGGGGAAAGATACCAAACCCGAACACCATATACGTCGCATCCTCCACCGCAACGGGTTCAGATACCGTCTGCACGTCAAAGACCTCCCCGGCAAACCAGACATTGTCCTTCCACGTTACCATGCTGTAATCCTTGTAAGTGGCTGTTTTTGGCATGGACACGGTTGTCATTTGTACAAAGTTCCGGGAACTCGTACAGAGTTCTGGACTACGAAGATAGACCGCAACCGCGCCAATGACCGCCATGTCCTTGAATCATTACAGGAGTCCGGCTGGCGGGTTGCGACCGTTTGGGAGTGTGCGTTACGTGGCAAGTTGAGAATAGATGACATTGTAATTGCTGCTAGACTTTCAGACTGGATACAATCTTCAGAGAAAAGTTTCGATCTCGCTGGGACCCCACCTACCGTATAATCCATTAGTATTCCCACAATGAGTATGCTATAACTCCCTGAAACCTATGTGGAGAACGCCATGGACCGTGGTCATCTTTCAGGATATTTTTCAGGTGTCGCATGTAAAACGCTGTCTGCCGTTGAAGCGGATGTTGTCCGCAGCCACCAACACGAATTCAACGGTGTTGACGGGCTTAAAAAGATATTTGGGACGCCTACCGGGAAGCAGAAGATCCCAGCATCTTTCCTCTACCTGAGTGACCAAGACGACGAACCAGTCACAGTGAATAATGAGTTCCTGACATGGTACGATGCCCGTGAGAGGCACCCGACACGGTCAGAGTACCGACTCTACTTCCCGACGACACAAGTATCCTTATGTGCCGCAGAGGGCGATATTCTTGTGATCGGTCGCCGCCCTGATGGCTCGGCCCTTGTCATTGTTGCCGAAAGCGGTTCAACCATTGCCAGCCAACTACAGTGGCTGTTTGGCTTCTCAGACTTGACCCATCCCGGTTTTTCAGTCCGCAGTGAACTGGAGTGTGAACAGGATCGAATTGAATTTGCATCCCGTGTAGTCCTTGAGCAAATTGGTGTTGAGGTTGAAACGGTCGAGGAAAATTATCTCGATGAGATGCTACGCAGGTTTGATGGTAAGTTCCCGAACACGAAAATCTTTTCGGAGTATTCCCGGACCACTCTCAAAGATGTTCACCCTCACGACAATTCGGATGCGGTGCTTATGGCATTTGTTGAGCGGGAGGAGATCCTTTTCCGCACCCTCGAACGCCATCTGATTGCCGACCGTCTGACTAGTGGATTCGCAGATGATGTTGACGGATTCATTGCCTATTCGCTGTCAGTCCAAAACCGACGTAAGAGCCGTGCGGGATCTTCTCTTGAGAACCATTTGGAAGTCATCTTTAATGCACACGGTGTCCAGCACACAAGGACAGCAGTGACAGAGAGTAAAGAGAAGCCCGACTTCATCTTCCCCAGTATAATTCACTATCGCAACCCGGATATGGACCCATCCCTATTGACCATGTTGGGGGTCAAGAGTACCTGTAAGGACCGTTGGCGGCAGGTGCTATCAGAAGCTGCTCGGATACCAGCCAAACATCTTCTTACCCTTGAGCCGGGGATCAGCGAGAACCAGACTGACCAGATGAGAAGAAGCTGCTTGCAACTTGTGGTTCCCACCGCACTTCACCACACGTACCGACCGACTCAAACGGAGTGGCTTGTTTGTCTCACTGAGTTTATCCAACTTGTGAAAACACGCCAACTATAACCAGCAGAGAATACATCTGGAGGGGCAAAGTGCAAATAACGGAGCTACTGCATGATCAGGAGTGGGATTCAGCGTTCTTCAAGAAGTTGGCAAAGAATGACACTGGAGATGCCGCAGGGAATCAAGGCGGGCCACTCATTACAAAAGATCTGAGGCAATTTTTCCCGCACTTAGCCGAAGCAACGCCAGAGCATCCGACAGTGGATAGTTATATCAACGCTGTTCTTATAGTGAACGGGGTAGAAGTAGATCGGGTTATCACAAGGTATCAGATCCAGACTAGAGGAGCTACACGCCGCCCTGAAGCCAGAATCACTGAAAACTTGACTCGTCTATACAACATGGCCCACGCTGGTGATTACCTTGTCATCCAGCGTTATGTGAGCGAACTGGATACCTATCGCTTGATCCTTGTCAGGCAAGGGACACCAGACTTCAATATTCTTCAGTCGATGGTGGGTACGAGAAAGTGGGGAAGCGTCGGTGAAATTCCTCCAGTTTCGGAGCAGGATCTAGAACAGTCTGAAGATGAAGAGGCTGAACGTGAGCAGCTACCGTTCACTCTTTTCGATCCTAATGCTGCAACGATTGTGACCAAAACAATTCGAATTGCGAGAGCAATTGCATTCCGTCAGACTTTACTGCGTGAATACAATTTTAGCTGCTGTGTTTGCATGAGTGGTTTGCGTTCGCCATCTGGATTGTACGAGCTGGAGGCTGCTCATATTGTCCCAAGGGGACGTCTGGGAGCAGACGACGCCAGAAATGGACTGGCGCTCTGTAAGCGCCATCACTGGGCATTCGACAAAGGCTTATTTGGTATAGACAATGACAGACGCATCTATATTCCAGAACGTGTTCGTCAAATTCCAGAAAATGAAGCTTTAAATGCCATGCTTGGGAATCCCATTGTTGAAGCAGAGACTGCGAATCTTAGAGCAAGTGCTGAAGCGTTGGAGTGGCACATCGAAAATATTGTTACGTAGGGGCCAATGCCCCTTACCTCTTCAGTGAACCATTGCCTTACCCTGTGCGGGCTTCGGAACTCTGTGGGCATCCTTTCTGATCCACTCTCAGGTCTACGATGAATCCGGCAACATAATGTGAGCCGGTTGCAATCGTGATTCGGAAGGTGTATAAATACCATAAACGATCAAATGGTTTTTATACAGGGGGGGGGAAGGGTGAAGAAATATACGGCGTACCTAAGAGTGAGTACAAGCAAGCAAGGGGTTGACGGTTTGGGTATGGCGGCGCAGGAGCAAGCGATTAAGGCATACAACGGAGACGTGATCGCTAGGTTTGTTGAAGTGGAATCTGGAAAGCGCAAGGATCGGCCTCAACTGGCCAAAGCCTTGGAGCATTGCAAGCTGACTGGCTCAACCTTAATCGTGGCAAAGCTGGATCGACTTGCGCGTAATGTCCAGTTCATATCTAGCCTCATGGAAAGCAAAGTAGATTTCGTCTGCTGTGACTTCCCTGAGGCTTCCCCGCTTACGTTGCACATCATGGCGGCAGTGGCTGAACACGAAGCAAAGGCAATATCGGCACGAACGAAGGTCGCTCTTGCCCAAGCAAAGGCGCGAGGCGTAAAGCTCGGCAATCCGAACCTTAACGCAGAGGGGCGAGTGAGGGGGTCAGTTGAGGGTGTTAAGACAATGAAGGAGATGGCTGACAGCTTTGCTGAAAGGGTTGTGCCGACCATAAAAGCATTGCAGGTCCAAGGAATGAGTTTGCGCGGTGTCGCAAAGGAGTTGGCGAAACTTGGAGTAAAGACTGCACGGAGTGGGGAGTGGACGCCTACAGCGGTCAAGAATGTTCTTGAACGGAAGGTACTCAAAACCGCGCCTCAGACGTCCAAATCCGACCTGTAGGGCGTCTTCTGTTGTAGCCGTGGCCCGACGTTGACATATTTGCTGTGCAGTATATATTACTTCATATTTCAACTATTGACAAGTATTCGGAGACATCATGAACAGTAAATCTGAAGCGGCAGTGCATGAACAGCATACCCAATACAAACCACGAAAGTTGTATGCACTTCCCCTCACGGATCTACATCCCGACCAAGATCAACCACGAAAGCATATCGACCTCGATGATGCTGATCTCAAAGACCTAGCGAGTTCCATTGAGAAGCATGGCGTACTGCAACCGATCCTATTTCGCCAAGCTGAAGATGGAAACCTGATGATTGTGTCTGGAGAAAGGCGTTATCAAGCCTGTAGGCTTGCAAATAAGACAACCATTCCTGCAATCTTCATTGTTGGGAATGCTCCTGAAATAGCACTCGTTGAGAACATGCAACGTGTAGACCTAACGCCAATAGAAGAAGCCGAAGGACTTGGCAAGTTGCAGAAGGATGCTGGGTACAAGAACAAGGAACTTGCTGCGGTGATCAGCAAAGCTGAATCAACCATATCTGAAATCCTGTCGCTCAATCAGTTGCCACAGATTATTCGGGATGAGATACGAAAGAGTAAAGATTGCTCCAGAAGACAGCTTGTTGAAGTCGCCAAGGGTAAAACTGATAAACAAAGAATGAAACTTTTCCAAGCACTTCAAATGAAGAGTGCTTCGAGAGATCAACTCCGAGAGAAACGCCAACGAGATGATGATTCAGTTCTGATGACCATGATCAATGGACTGACGACTAAGCTGAATGCCATTGAGTTGAAGGATTTAAACGATGACAAGCGTGACATGGTCAAGGACCATCTCATGAAGCTCGGAGACTTGATATTACAAAAGACTTGTTGATTCAGTGGGTTAGGATTACTTCTTCGGCGCGCCGAAGAATGTGCGGTTCCTAACTATTGAATTCCCCATTCGCAACAAACACAAAGACCCAACCTGCCAAGCTGGGTCTTTGTGTTTGCAGTGGATGCTGAAGGCTGGATGGGATACGGGCTGTCTTTCAATGTCGAGGATAGAACCTCTGGTGCTCCATACACGTTGCAATCATGCCCCGAGGACGTCCAAGGATCGCTCTGGTTCCATCACTGGTCGTTTGTGTGCGACAAGGTTGGTGCGCCCAAGAAATGCCAGTGGATCGAATCCTTGGGGCCGAGGTCGATGGAGGCGAATGCTCTGGTGTCCTGTGTTTGAGTAAACATGCAGACATAAATACTGTCGAACCTGCATGTTCCAAGCGGAGGACAAAGTGAGTATCTACGGTTACATAGGCACACCTGACGGCAACAACGACGCACTTACCCAGAAGTACACAATTCTTTCATTCGCTGCATCCGCCAGTATGGCACCCGTCCACTTCTGTGTCGAATCCATCAAACAGCAACCCAACGGCATCAAGCCGATTCTAGCCGGAATGATCGCCAACTTCCAACGTGGTGACGTTTTGGTTGTGAGCCATTATAGAAACCTTGCCAACTCCACGTCGGAGGTTCTTGAAGTCATGCTCGAACTTTCCCGGTCAGGCGTGAAGCTCTTTGTCGTCACCAGTGATTTTCAACTCGACAACAACTTCCAAGCTCAAGTAGTGGCATGTGCAACGGCATTGCTGTCGCAGATCGGGAAAGAACTTGCCGATACGAAGGCGAATGAGCAGAAGACGTCTGAAGGTAAAACCACTGGTCGTCCTGTTGGCAGCATAGGGAAAAGCAAACTTGATGGCCGAGAAGAACAGATCCGGTCGCTCCTAGCTGCGGGTGTCTCCATGTCCGGGATTGCACGGGAGCTTGATGCCTCAAGACCGACACTCTTAGAATTTATTAAGTCTCGCCATCTGTCTGTGTAGTTGGCAGTGAGGATCGAGGATGCCGCACAGGCAGCGATCCTTTGTCTGTGTAGGGATCGGTGACACTCGGCCATATACCACTTCTTCACTTCCCTTCTTTGAGAAGCAGTTCATGCATCGCCCTGTCACGCTCTCGATCTATCTGAAGTATCTCCTCTGCTATTTGGTATGTTCTCAGTTGCTTGTTTAACTCGAATGTATCTCGAAGGAACCTGAAGAGCAACTGCGTTTTCAGTTCTCTGATCTCCGCCGGGGATGTGTGTCAATCGGCTTGCAAAATTGACCCACCATAGGCGTCCAAAATTGACCCACCCCAGCGAGTGTTTTTAACCCTTTTTTCTCGTCTTAATTCTCCAGCTATCGTTCCCCGTTTCGAGGATCTCGC